>MDSY01085083.1_pt1 | contig 25097 bp, 23 predicted proteins | sample 811131 | NCBI WGS metagenome assembly MDSY01 (sample SAMN05326643, study PRJNA326480) | marine metagenome | isolation source: seawater | place: Atlantic Ocean: South West | collected 2010
AAACGAGTCTTGCTAACTTATTATGTGAAAAGCTGGGAGCAAAGTTAGTTTTAGAAAGTTTTGAGGATAATCCATTCTTATCCGATTTTTATGACGATCCTGAAAGGCATGCTTTCCAAACACAATTATGGTTTTTACTCCAAAGATATCAACAGCAACAGGAACTACGACAAATTGATATGTTTCAAAACCTCGTTATTACAGATTATATGTTTGTAAAAGACCGATTATTTGCTTCTTTGAATCTTAGCGAAAAAGAAATGTCTCTTTATGATACAGTAGCAAATATGATGGAAAAAAATGTTATTCATCCTGACTTAGTTATTTTTTTACAAGCAGATACTGAAACATTAATGAAAAATATTTCTACTAGAGGGAGAGAGTTTGAAAAGAATCTTTCTGAAGATTATCTTGATGCACTTAATCAAGTGTATAATGAATATTTCTTTCGATATCAGGATACGCCATTAGTTATAATCAATACAAATAATATTGATTTTGTCAATAACAATGAAGATCTTGAAGAAATGATTAATTATATCAGAAAACCTGTTACTGGCACCAAATTTTTTAATCCGATTTCTGGTCTATAGTTTTTTGGTAAAGATAATAATATACTTTGCAATTGGTTATTTGGCTTACTACTTGTTTAAAGATACCAAATTTCTATCAAATTTCGGTATTAATAGAAGAAAAGAAAAAGAAGAGTATAAGAACCTTGATATTACTGATGCAGATTATGAAGATATAGATAAGGAAAATAAATCATGAAAAATATAGTTAGTTATCTTGAAAAAAATCCTAACTCAAATGATTTGGGATTACTTGCATTAAGAATCCTTCCTGCATATTACTTTATTGTAGATCATGGCTGGAGTAAAATTACTAATCCTTCTAAATGGGAAAATCTTGGAGATGCTTTTACAAAATATTTTGGTGGATTATTAGATTTTGCAAATCCACTTTTTGGATTTATTGCAGCTTTTTCTGAGTCTATATGTGCCATATTAATTTTAGTGGGTTTATTTTCTAGACCAGCATCTTTTTTGGCTTTGTTTACCATGCTCATAGCTGCATTAAAACATATTACTACAACAGGTAGCCCTGAAAAGGCATGGCTCTATTTTTCTATTTTTCTAGCTATATTTTTACTGGGACCAGGTAAATACAGTTTAGATAAAATATTTTTTTCAAAAGAAAGTTCCTAATCCAAAAATCGAATTTTGAAATATAATAAACATATATTCATTTGTATAAATGAAAGAGCTGAGTCTAGTACTAAAGGTGATTGTAGTAGTGTAGGTGGTAAAGAAATCAGGATGCGTTTTGTAGAATTAATTAATGAATATCAATTAAAAGGTAAAGTACGTGCAAATAAAAGCGGTTGCCTTGATGTTTGCGAGATGGGACCTGCAATCGTTATTTATCCTTTAGGTGTATGGTACACAAATTTTGAACTGTCTGATGTAGATGAAATTTTTGAAAAATCTATATTAAATGATAATGTTGTTAAAAGATTAGTATCTAATAATAAAACTTGGCAAAAAATAGATAGTATTAGAAGAAAGGATTATATTTTATAATGAAAAAGTTAATTACTATTTTATTTTTATTAAATTTATTTTCTCCAATCCATTCCCAGTTTAAACGAGGCCTTGGTTTTGGTACAGGTACATGGGGATCAGGTTTTCATTTCTCTGGAGAATGGCAATTAGATGATGATAAGTATTATGGATTTGAAATAAGGTTCATTGATATTAAGAATGAAGAAGAGCTTCCAGTTTATAATCCATATACAGGTAATTCATTTAACGTAGGTGATAAAGCATTAATTATGTTTCCTATTTATGCTAAAATCAGATATTTGCCTTTTGAGGGAAAAATCGCAAATAACTTTTCACCTTTTATCGAATTAAAACTTGGTCCAAATTTTGCTATTGATGGAGATGGAGATGCTCGTCGTTTTGCAGATAGATGGAAAGGTGCTCCAAGTCATACTTCTTATGGTGGTCAAATTGTTATGGGTGCAGCATTTTTACAAATGAGTGGCGCAGTCATCTCTCCATCAATCGGATACGAATTTTTACCATTTGGTCAATCAATTGATGGGCGACGTAGTTACGATGGAACTACAATAAATGTAACATTTACTTTTGGTAATAGTCGTCGAAAATAATGGAAGAAAATTATTTTAGGGTTAATCCAGATAAAATAAACCAAAACTATTTCTCTCTTAATAAAGCAGAATCCAATCATTTTTTAAAATCATTACGGGGAAATATTGGTGATGAAATATGGCTCCTTGATGGTTTAGGTATAGCATATAAAGGTTTGATTTGTTCAATCAATGATGAATGTATCTCAGGCGATATAATTAATTCATTTAATGATTATGGAGAACCTAATTACAATATTAATCTTATTATAGGATTGATTAAAGGAAAACGGATGGATTTATTATTAGAAAAAGCTACAGAATTAGGAGTCAAATCTATTCAACCTCTTGCATTGGATAATTGTGTTAAAACTAAATTAAACCAAGATAGGGGAGAAAAAATTATTATTTCTGCTGCTAAACAAGCTGGGCGTAGTTTTTTCCCAACTTTACATGAAATTACCGGTCTTCAGGATTGGTTAAATGCACATAATGGTGAATTTTCAATTCTATGTCATTATAATTCCAAGGATTCAATGCTAAGGATAATTGAAAAAAAACAAAATTCAATAAATATCATTATTGGTCCTGAAGGTGATTTTTCTGAGAGAGAGCTTGATCTATTTAAAAAAACAAAAATTCAATCAGTGAATCTTAGTTCAAGAAGACTTAGAAGTGAATCCGCAGCCATTGTATCTATTGCTAATGTAAATCAAATTATGGAAAATTAAGATGAATGATTGCCTTTTTTGTAAAATAGTATTTGGCGATATTCCTTGTGATAAAATTTTTGAAAGTGAATTATTAATTGCCTTTAGAGATATAGCTCCTGTATCACCAACTCATATTCTTATTATTCCCAAAAAACATATTTCATCACTAAATGAAATGGAAGATGAAGATAGATTATTAGCTGGTGAAATGCTTTTTTGTGCTAAAAAAATTGCAAAATCTGAAAAAATTGAATTATCTGGTTATCGAACAGTTATCAATACGAATAATGATGGTGGACAAACGGTGTTTCATATTCATATGCATCTAATTGGTGGGCGTCAAATGGATTGGCCACCAGGTTAGAATTCTTAAAAAATAATTTTCCCATCATCATCATCGTTATAGTTTCAGGCTATTAAAATTATTAGATTATTTAAACAATTTAACCTCGTAAATGTATATCTCAGAACTTAACCTTCATGGATTTAAATCCTTTGCTAAAAAAGAAAAGTTAAAATTTGGCGAAGGGGTTACTGTAATAGTAGGCCCTAATGGTTGCGGTAAGACAAATATTGTTGATGCAATCCGCTGGGTTTTAGGTGAACAAAAATACTCTGTTTTACGCTCAGGAAAAATGGGGGATGTAATATTTAATGGTGCTGATGGACTAAAGCCACTTTCTGTTTGCGAGGCCTTTTTAACAGTACATAACAATCAGGGTAAACTTCCATTAGAGTATAATGATATAGAGATTGGACGTAGATTATTTAGAGATGGAGAATCTGAGTATTATATCAATCGTACTCCTTGTCGATTAAAGGACATTCATGATCTTTTTGTTGATACAGGAATGGGTTCCGATGCTTATTCTGTAATAGAACTAAAAATGATTGAACAAATTCTATCAGAAACTGCTGATGACAGGAAACGCATGTTTGAAGAAGCTGCGGGTATAAATAAATATAAACAGCAACGTAAGTCTGCATTAAGAAAGTTTGATGCAGTTCAACTAGATTTGGAAAGAATTAGTGATATTGTACAAGAAGTAGAGCAAAAGGTTCATAATCTTAAACTTCAATTAAAACGTTTTAAAAGGCATGAAAAACTTTCAATAGAGTTAAAGGAAAAAGAATTATCACTAGCTCATATTAAAATTCATGAATTTGAAAATGAAATTCTACCGCTTCGAAAAAAATTGGCCGATTATAAAGATTTGAAAGAAGAGGCAGCTACAGATACTTCAGCTCATGATAAAGAATTGAACAAATTAAAAAAACTTTACACTCAACAACAGTCTGAATTAAGTGAGCATCAAAATTCCCTTAGTTCTTTAGAAACAAAACGTGAATCAATTCAAAATAATGTAATTGTTTGTACGGAAAAGGATAGATCGGCTGATGCTAATATTCAACGATTAAATAAAGAATCTCTAGTTAATGAGGACAAAAAAATATTATTAAATAATGAAATTAAAACTTACTCTAATGAAATTTTATCATTAACTCCAGAATTAGATAAGCAGTTAAAAAAATATAGCTTAAAAAAAGCAGATTTTGATCATGTCCAAAAGAAATATGAGGATTCTCAAAAAACATTAGATTTGATTCAAAATAGCAGGTGGGATGCTGAAAGAGAAATTTCTGCAGATAAATCCTTGTTAGTCAAAACTATTTCTCTAGTTGATGAAAAAAAGAATTTAATTGATCAATTAAAAGCCAAGATTAGGACAACTGCATTAGATCAGAAGACTGAAGCGCAAGAACAAAAAAAATTAGATCAGAAAAAAATACAATTAAATAAAGTTTTTAAAAAAGATAATTTAAAATTATTAACTATTCAGAAATTATTGAAGGATAGTGATCAAAAATTAAACAAACTTTCGTTAGGCCTCCATACCAATCAGGGGAAATTAGAATTTTTGCAAAGACAACTTTCTTTTTATAATTTATTGGTTGAGAAAAAAGAAGGCTATCCTGAGGGTGTACGTAATATCCTTAATTCACCAAAAGATTTTCCAGACGTTATAGGTACCGTCGGAGAGCTTTTTCAAATAGATCATAAATATAAATTACCTTTTGAAAGCGCTTTGGGAGATTGGATTCATTGCGCAATAGCAAAAGATAAGAAATCTGCTTTAAAAATTATTTTTTCAGCCAAGTTATCAAAGGCGGGGTCTTTATCTGTTTTGCCGCTTAAGGAAGTAAGTAAATTAATTCAAAAGAAAAAAACTATTCCTAAGGGCAAGGGTATTTTGGGTACCGGCATTAAACTGAGTGGAGTAGAACAGAAATACAATCCATTAGCTGAACTTCTTGTCGGCAATCTTTTAATAGTAGAAGATATTGATGAGGCCATGAAACTACATGATCTTTCTGGATGGGATGTCGTTGATTTAAAAGGTTCTTTTTCTGGTCAAAATCTTCTATTGAAAGTTAATAGCGATTCTGTAGATGGTAATGTTCTAGGCAGTAAACAGAAAATTGAATCCTTGAAAGAAGATATTAAATCTGTTTCAGATAGAATTGAGTATTCTAATAAAAAAATTGTTTTAGAAAAAATCATTATAAAAAATAATAATCAAGAATTAGAAAAATTTAAAAATTCTTTAGAAAAAACTAGAGAAACACTTAGCGAAGTTGAATCTAGTCTAGTAAAAAATCACTATATGCAATCTCAATCGTCTAAATTAATGATTGATTTGCATAAAGAGTCAGATTCTACAAAAAAAGAATTAAATAATCTTAAGAGTTCAGCTAAAAAGCTGAAGCCAAAATTAGATAAATCTGAAGCTAAAATTTTAAAATTAAAGAAGGATATAGAGAAGGCTTCAAAATTACTATCAAATATCCAATCTGAAAGAGATGATTTTCAACATACTGTTCAAAAGTTACGTATAGAACTACTAAACTTAGAGAATCAACGTGATACCATTAATCTTCAAAAACAGGTAGCTAAAGAAACAATTCAAGAATTAATTGAGCGTGAAAAACAAATTGAAATTGATTTTAGTGATCAAAATAAGTTTAGAGCCCAATTAAAAAATAAAATTCAAAATAGTGAAAAAGAATTAAAAACTATTTCAGCTCAAATAACAAAAAATAACTCTTTACTTGCGTTAAAAAAAGAAACCTTAAATAGCACCTATGATTTAATTCAAGAAATTCAATCGAAGATTAGAACTGAACATGAAGCTCGTGAATCAATAATTGAGGAAATGAAAATAAATGAACTAAAGATTGCAGAATTAGAACAGAAAATTAATATAATTGATGAGCGAATTCAGGATAGATATCAAACTGATATACCTAAAGATTTAATTGTAGATGAAGATATTGATGATTTAGAACTAAGAATAGAAAGAATACAACGGAGTATCGAAATCATTGGTCCAATAAATATGGCTGTTAAACAGGAGTTTGAAGAAGAAAAATATCGTCTTGAGACACTCATTGATCAGCGGGATGACCTTATTTCTTCAGAAGAAAACCTAAGAGAGACTATCCAAAAAATTGATAAAGTTGCCCGAGCAAAGTTTCAGGAAACTTTTGATAAAATCAAAATTAACTTTGCTAAGCTTTTTGAAATATTTTTTGAAGGTGGAATAGCATCATTGACATTAGTTGGCGATCCTGATCCACTTGAATCAGATATTGCAATACACGCTCAACCTCCTGGCAAGAAAAATCAAAGTTTGCGGATGCTCTCTGCAGGTGAAAAATCTCTAACTGCCATAGCACTACTTTTTGCTATTTATCAATATAAGCCAAGTCCATATTGTATTTTAGATGAAGTAGATGCTCCTTTAGATGATGTAAATATTCAAAAGTTTAAAAGAGTATTAAATAAATTCTCTGATGATACACAATTCATTGTTGTAACTCATAACAAACTAACTATGGAAATTGCAGATTATTTATATGGAGTAACTATGGAACAAAAGGGTGTATCTAAATTAGTTTCGGTTAAATTCGATGGTGAAGCATAAATAAGATTGTTTTAAATAAGTACATTTTTTGTACACTCATTCGTTATTTTAAATAATTGTTTATTAATAGAAAAAATTAATTATACTGCATGAGCACATCTCATATACGAAATTTTTGTATTATAGCCCATATTGATCATGGAAAATCAACATTAGCTGATCGACTTCTTGAAGAAACAAAGACTTTAGCAAAAAAAGATATGAAAGCCCAAGTTCTAGATAGTATGGATCTTGAACGAGAACGAGGGATTACAATTAAAAGTCATCCCATTCAGATGAATTATGTTCATTCAGATAAAAAAAATTATATTTTTAATCTAATTGATACTCCTGGCCATGTTGATTTCACATATGAAGTATCAAGATCTTTAGCTGCTTGTGAGGGAGTTTTATTATTAGTAGATGCAGCTCAGGGAGTCGAGGCACAAACGGTAAGTAATTTATATTTAGCTATAGATAATGATTTAGCAATTATTCCTATAATTAACAAAGTTGATTTAAAAAGTGCCCGTATTGATGAAGTTAAAGGTCAATTAATAGAATTAATCGGTTGTAATGAAGATGAAATTATTTGTTCAAGCGCTAAGAGTGGATTAGGAATACAAGATATCTTTGATGCAATTATAGAAAAGATTCCTGCTCCAGAAGATAGATCTGAAAAACCAGTGCGAGCAATGGTATTTGATTCACTTCATGATAATTATAAAGGAGCTATTCCGTATGTTAGAGTTTTTGATGGAGTAATTAAATCTGGGGACACTGCTCAATTTTTTGCCCATAATCAGAAATATGATATATCAGAGGTAGGTCATTTTGTCTTAAAACAAGTTCCAACCAATGAAATTAGAGCTGGCGATGTTGGATATTTATTAGGAAGTATTCGTGATGTTTCACATATATTGCCTGGAGATACAATAACAACTTCAAATAATGTTGCTTCCGAACCTCTTCCTGGTTTCAAAGAAATTAAACCTATGGTTTTTTCAGGCCTATATCCTTCTGATGCAGATGATTATGATCAACTAAGGACGGCTCTCGAAAAATTAAAATTAAATGATGCATCATTACTATTTGAGCCTGAAGCCAGTGAGGCTTTAGGTTTTGGTTTTCGTTGCGGTTTTTTAGGGCTTCTTCATATGGAAATTATTCAAGAAAGATTAGAACGAGAATTCTCACTCGACTTAGTTACAACACCACCAAATGTAAGATATAAAGTCGAATTACGAAGTGGAGAAATTTTTGATGTAGATACGCCAGCAAAAATGCCTCCTTCAGGTGATATTCAAACTATTTTAGAACCCCATGTTTCTGCAGAAATCATAACTCCTAAAGAATTTATTGGAGGGATTATGACCTTATGTCAGAATAAAAGAGGTATTTACAAAAATACAAATTATCTCACCGCTGATAAAGCACAGCTATATTATGATTTGCCGCTTGGCGAAATTATTTTTGATTTTTATGATAAGTTGAAATCAACTACTAAAGGATATGCTTCTTTAGATTATCACTTAAATGACTTCGTTATTGGAGATCTAAAAAAACTTGATATATTAATAAATAATGATCCTGTTGATGCTTTATCAATAATTACTCATTCATCTGATGCATATCATAGGGGAGTCGCTTTATGCTCAAAATTAAAAGAGTTAATACCTAGACAAATGTTTGATGTGCCTATACAAGCTGCCTTGGGTAATAAAGTCATTTCGAGATCTACGGTAAAGGCACTCAAGAAAAATGTAACAGCAAAATGCTATGGAGGAGATATTACTCGTAAACGTAAACTATGGGAAAAACAAAAACAAGGTAAAAAAAGGATGAAATCAATTGGAAAAGTTGAGATTCCACAGGAGGCGCTGTTAGCTGTTCTTCAAATTGATTCTGAATAATCAATGATAGAGTCAAATTACTGGAAGCAGACGCATACACCATTATACAGTTTTATTTTTACAATGCCACTTTTCCTTATCTATGAATTAGGTGTTTTTACTATTTCAGCTAGCGATTTACCTTTGCTCAGAAATGGCGCAGATGTATTAATGCGTCAAATAATGGAAGTTTTTGGTATTTATGGTGCCTATGGATTTAGTGGAACTTTTCTTTTTGGATTTATTATAGCATTTTTAAGACAGAAAAAATCACTTATGACTTCTTCGATAAAAGGTGAGTACTTGCTAACGATGTTGTTCGAAAGTATTGGCTGGGCAATTATATTAACTATTTGTATGATTTGGATGCCTAATCTATTAATGCTAGGTAAGGATGGAATCTTAATTCAACGAGTCGTACTTGCTATTGGAGCAGGTATTTATGAGGAGTTTGTTTTTCGTGTTATATTAATCACTGGATTAACTTATACTCTAGGTTTCATATTTCAATGGAGTGATTTTTCAAAAAAAACTGGAGCTATAATTTTATCTGCAATTCTTTTTTCAGCATTCCATTTTATGGGACCATATGGAGATCCTCCGCAAATTAATTTATTTTTTGTTCGTTTATTTGCTGGAGTTTTTTTGGGTAGCGTTTATGTTTTTCGAGGTTTTGGTGTTGCGGCATACACACATACAATATATGATCTTTTTGTTTTAACAAAATTCACTACTTCATCCTAATTATTAATTTAGATATTCAGTAAATTTCCTCTCTCAACCAATGGGAATAAATATATAATGAAACAGTATGTATTTTTTATAATAACCTTAAGTGCATTAAGCGCTCAAAGCAAACCATTTAATTCTTTTAATGTTATAATTTATCCTGAGTATTATTTTGAAGGAATAATGGCCGAACTTGAAGCTGAGATCAAGCAGGAAAATTTACCATTGGGTTTCAAAATGAGTGTTCCAGATAATTCTGATAGTATTTTTTTTGTAAGTGGCGATTCGTTTTCTGACCCAGATGTAAAAAATTTGAAAATTTTAAAAGAGGATAATCGATCGTTTATTAATGTTAATATTAATGACGCTAAGTTCAGATTATTTATTTTTTATGATTTAGTGAAAAACAATGATAATCGATTTGGTTCATTTGAATTAGAATTAAATCATCCCATTGATGATGCTCACATAATTTTACAGGAACCATTAGTAGCAGAAGACTTTGTTTTTTCTGAAAAAGATATAGAACCTTTTAAAGATCAACATGGCATCAATTTTAAAAGGATTCATTTGAATAATTTTTTGGCGAATACAAATAAATTAATTTCATTTGAGTATAGAAACCCATCTGGAGATATCTCTATTAATAAGTTGCAAACTATTTTATCTAATGATGATCAAAATACTGATTTACTCCCTGTTCAGCCTACATCAAACTCTTCGATTCTGCCCCCCATTCGATATAAATTACCTTATTGGCAGCCTTTATTACTGCTAAGTGTAATTGCTACGATTGTAGGTTGGATATATTCTCGAGAATTGAAGAATGAAAAATCAATGCCCTCAAAGGTATCTAATCAAAAAAAAGGAAAATTTTGTACTCAATGTGGTAGTCCAGTGCAGTTAAAAGATAAATTTTGTTCTAATTGTGGAGGAGAATTATAAATGTATCCCGTTATTTATGACTTTGGAAATATAAATATTTTTGGGTTTCAGTTTAACCCAGTTATTAATTCATATGGTTTTATGTTAATGATGGCATTTTATACTTGTTATTTTTTTCTAAATAAAGATTTAAAAAGATTGGGTTATGATTCAAATTTATCTGGTGATATTGTTTTTGCAGCTGCAGTAGGCGGCATTCTTGGATCAAAAATATATTATCTTTTTGAAAACTTTAATAGGGTCATAGCTGATCCAGTAGGTATGATCTTTTCTGGCGCTGGATTAGTATTTCTTGGTGGATTAATGGGTGGTACACTGGGGGTTACTCTTGTAATTAAAAAAAACAATCTTTCTTGGATTACGTTTGCAGATATTGTTGCACCACTATTAATTCTTGGTTATGCTATTGGAAGAATTGGATGCTTGCTAGTAGGTGATGACTACGGATTGCCAACTCATTTACCATGGGGTATAGAATTCCCAAATGGATTGCCTCCATCAACCTATAGTGTTTTTCAAACTTATTATCCTTGGGTCAACTTAAGTGATTTTGAGCCAGGCGTTTTATCAGTCCACCCTACTCCAATTTATGAAGCAATTATTGGTGGTTTGATTTTTTACTACTTATATCAAAAAAGAATTTCCGTTTCGACAGTTGGAAGCTTATTTTTTACATATTTGATCTTAGCTGGTTTAGAACGTTTTATAGTTGAATTTTTAAGAGTAAATGAAAAATATTTTATTGGTATGTCAGGTGCCCAGCTGATATCTCTTTTAATGATTTCTATTGGGACTTGGTTTTTGCTAAATCCTGTTAAGCAACCTCAGGATTCCAAATCTGAATCATAAACAATTTTTCCTTTATTTTTTATTATTTAGTTTGGTTCAATCCCAAACTATAATAGAAGTAGATAGGATAAATATTAGCCAAAATATAATTGGTCCAAACTTTCAACCAGATCGTTTTGTTAATACAGTAAATGGAATAATTTTTTTAGATATTGATAGTCGACAGCTAGGATTATGGTCGTCAGATTCTATTAAGTTAAGTGGTGGATATGGTACTGATTATGCTGGAATGTTTGATCCAGTTGATTTTTTATCTAACCAATTAGATATCTATCTTTTAGATGGTGCTGAAAATAAAATCACACGATATGATAATCAGTTGAACTTTATTCAATCTTTTCCTTTGACGGGAGAGGATTCCGTATTGCCAAGCTTTTTTACTATTGATTCAAGACAAAATTTTTATTTTTATTCCTTTGAGACAAACAATATTTACCGCACCAGATCTTTATCTGGTCAGTTTGATACTTTCCTTGATCTCACAAGGTCAGGGGTAAATAATGATTGTATTGTTGATTTTAAGTTTAGTACGAATGATAATTTTATTTTATTGTTTGATTGCCTTAAAGAGCTTTATTTATTTTCACGTTCAGGTAAGTTAGTTCGAAGATTCCCATTAGATATAAAAAATCCTATAAGAGCTATAAATTATAATAATTCCTGGTTCACGATCAATAGAGTTGGAATGCTTCAATTTATTGATAAAGATCCAATTGAATTGAAATTAGATGGACAAAATATAATAGATGCTATTTTTTATCAAAATTTGTTTTATGTATTAACTGAATCAGAATTGATCATTTTTGAAATCATCAATTCAAAGTAAAGTATTTTTCTTTTATCTTATTCTTTCTGTCTTGCTTGGACAAGATTCAACTAGTAGTGGTAGTCAAAAGAAAATTGGACCTATTATTGATGATTTACCAGTTTTAGATAGTCTCATTGTTGTAGAGAAAGATTCCATTAGAAATGATATAATTAAAAAATACAATCTTCCTTATACTTCACATTATCCAATAAATGCGTCAGGTACATTTTTTCGAGGGTTAGAATTTAGTAGTCAGGGCGCAGGGATGTTAAATGGGGGCCTGCGATTTCAAATTGCAGGTAAATTAAATGATAAAGCTACTGTATCAGGTATAGTTACTGATGAATCAATCCCAATTCAGCCTGATGGAACAACTGCTTCTTTAGAGGAATTAGATAAAATTTTCTTAAAAGTGTCACACCCAACAGGTGAATTGATAGCAGGTGATATAACAATATCAAATAAGAATGGAAAATATAATAGTGGCAATAGGAACATTGTTGGAATAACAAATAATTTGAATAGAAGTAATATTGACCTCAAGACTACATACGGTCAAAGTAAGGGTAAGTACAATCGAATTGAAATTAAAGGTAGAGATGGCCATCAAGGTCCATATTTTTTAGCATCGAAAGATGGAATAAGAAATGTGATTATTTCAGCTGGATCAGAAGTGGTATGGCTAAATGGATTGCAGTTGAAAAGGGGTCAGGATCGCGATTATACAATCGATTACACTTCTGGAGAGCTTACATTTACACCAAAACATTTAATATTTTTTGATTCAGATATAGATATAGAATATCAATATAGTGAATCAACATATAAATCAAATTATTTTGAAACAGATATAAATGGGAGTTTAAATAATAGTATAAAATATAATCTCACTTACGTGAACGAGAAAGATAATATAGATGGTTCGGTTTTAGCAAATGATCAGAAAAAGGCTTTTAAAGCAAAGGATGTAATTTACCAGTCGGGTATTAATTCGGATTCATTAGGAGATTATGAATTGATTAACAATATATTTATTTATAATCCAACTGAAACTCCATCAGGAAATAGATATACAATTTCTTTTACTCCAGATCCGAATGGATCATATATTAGGAAAATTTCTATAAAAAATCGGATATTTTATGAATATCTTGAACTAGAGAATAAAGTAGATAGTATTGATAGATATTCCCCCGGTAGATTGCTTAAAGCACCAGAAGGTCACCAGCTCTTACAATTTAATTCTAGTATTGATTTAAGGGAGGGTATGTCTGTTAATGCTGAGACTGCTGTGTCAATAAAAAAAAATAATTTATTATCCAATAATTCTAACGCACTATCAAATGGTAATGCATTTAGAATAGGTCTAGATCAGGATTTATTTGAATTAGGCTGGGCAAATCTGGGTTATAAATTGGAGTTTTGGAAAAACTCTAAAGGATTTAGATCTTTAAATAGAGATAGAAGTGTCAATTTCAATGAGTCTTGGGATGTGATAGAGCCAAAACAAGATATTGATGAGTCTATGACCTCTTTTACCTCTCAACTTAAAATTGGGGAAAAAATAAGTAGTCAGATCAAATTATTCCAACTAATGCAGAATGAATACAGAAGAGATCGTCAATTGATAAGTCTTACTTACCAAGGTGACGCTATTAAAACTGCATCAATAAGTTTTAATCAGGTAAGGTCAGAAATCGATTTCCGAGAATTAGATGCTCAAATTTTCTTAATGAAAGGTTCTATCAATCCTTTTATTACTTATGCACATGAAATGCGTGAAAAAGGATATAGTTTTGATGATATTCTTTTTGGAATGAATTATTCAAGAAATAGTTGGCTATATTCTTTAGGCCTAGGAACCAGAAGTGACTATATGGCCTCAACAGAAAACACCAATATTTTGGAGCAAACAAAATCTGGAAAGTATGTAAAAGTGGATATAAAAAATGTTCAATCATCTGGATGGCGACAGGAGTGGATTTTTCGTCAAAGAGTTCAAGAAAATAATCAAGATCAAAGGAAAGATAGTTTTAATTCCTTAAGGGCTTTGGTTAATTATAAAACTAGGACAAGTCCTTATAAATTAGATTTAGCATTAAATGCACAGCACGCAATGCATGAAGCAAGAACAATTGTATATGATTCAGTAGGAGTTGGTTTGGGTCATTATAGATATGATGAAATATTAAATGAATACATTAGAGATCAAAATGGAAGTTATCTAGCTCATACTATATTTACAGGCAATTACAAATCAGGCTTTCGTATGGATGGTTTAACACGATTTATAATTGATTTTTCTAAGATGAAAAATAATAAACTAAAAAACTATCTTTATCGTTTTATTAACCGTTTAGATTTCCATGGCCCAATGTATAGTTGGAATAAATCTTTAGAAAATAATAATATTCAGTTTTATCAAAATTTTCAGAGACATGAAATTATTTATAGGAAAAAAGGAGATTTAAATCGCCAGCGTTTTTGGTATGAAAATCGATCAAATTTTAGTGCTATGGACCAAAGGGGATGGGAAAAAAGAGAGAATACTATGTTTGTTGGTGAATCACAAATATCGATTAGTAGTTCTAGATATCTTGTATTGCTAGGAGAGCTGCGTGATTCTAGGGTATCATCAGAAGAGAATAGAATTTTTGAACGTAATATTTCAGGACTATCATCTGAATTTGGCTTAAAAGAAAATAAGGTCGATAATTTCCAGTGGGAATATCGTCTAGTATATTATAAAGATAATGTATTTGTTAATAATCTTGATTCAAAGAATGTTAGCGCATATGGTTTGAAAACTAGTTGGTTGCGATTTATTGGCAAAGATGGACGTATTGAAGGTAATCTTGATTATTATATGGCAGATGGATTTGAAAATATGCCACCTGAGGCTTTAAATGGAATAGCAGATAAAAGAACTATAAAATCTAATATATCTGCATCAATTTTACTGGGGAGATCCCTATCATTAAATGGTACTATATTTTATTTAGATAACAATCGATATACTAATTTTTTCAAAATGCAGGTAGAAATTCGTGCAACTTTTTAAGTTAATTATAATAGCTCTATTTACAGTTGTTAATACGCAGCAGATTGATTCAAAACTTTATGCTGAACTTAAATCAAAAGGTGAGTGGGGCGATTATTATCTTTTAGATGGTGGGAGCTATAAACATGTTATTAACACTATAGAACTTGACTCTATTTACTTAATTGCTGACAATACTATTGAACATAATATTTTAAACCGTCTATTTCAATCAATTAAGGGATTAACAAATGTTAATCAAGTTTACAATCAATTAAGCTCTATTGAAGAAGCTTACCCTTTCTTGAATAATGTATCTACTATATCATTTGCAAAGTATGATAAAGGAAAATTAGCAGCTGTAATGAATGTAAATCCAATTTTTAAAAGCCATTTAGGAGGAATTTTAGGTGCAAGTAGAGATAATAAAGGTGAGTGGGTCACTACTGGACAACTTGATTTACATTTAGAGAATATGCGAAATAAGGGGAATATAATTGATTTATTTTGGCGTCAGCCTGATGCAAAATCTCGTTTAATCGATATAGCTATTGAAGTACCAGCTTTATTAAACTTACCATTTGGTTCAATTGTTAGTTTCGATCAAGAATTTTATGAGAAAAACTATTTTATAGAGTCTAAAACATTATTGTTGACAGTTATTGGTTCATTTGGGAAATGGAAATTTGGTGGAAGAACTGATAGGAGTAGGGATTTTTACTTAGATCAAAAATTTAGTGCTAATTCAATTATTATTGGATTAAAAGGAGACAGAAGAAACAATCGTTGGCTACCTTATGCTGGAAAATATTGGAATTGGAATTTTAGTTTTGGTCAACAAAATGATTCTTTTGGTAAGACAAATATATTTGAGTCACATTTTCAAATAGATCAATATAAATCATTAAGTAATAGCGTTTTACGTTTTTCACTATGGGGTGCAAAAAATTGGATTGATGATCGTGAGTTAAGTGCTGCAAAAAAAATAAAATTTGGAGGGTCAAAACTATTAAGAGGGTATCACGATAGTCAATTTGCTTCAGATTGGGTATTAGTACAAACTATGGAATGGATTTTAGGATCTTTGGATCGAACGCAACTATTTTTATTTGGAGATATTCCTTTTAGTCCTATTCCAAATATCAAACCAGGATATGGTTTAGGCATCCGTCAATATAATGGTTCTATTACATATGATATTAGTATGGGTTTCCCCAGTGATTTTTCATCAGGGAAAATTCATATATCATTTATGACTGATCTTTGAGATTAAGTATATTGAACTATTATAGTTCTTTGTTTATAATTCCAGTTTTTAAAGGCTAATTTTAATATAGTTAATTATGAAAATATTTATCACAAGATATTTGCTGCTCTTTATCTTTGCTTTATCTGGTTGTGAAATATCAAAGCCTCGAGCTGATGGAGCAGATAATGAATTGGTATTAGTATCATCCTTTGAAGATAAAGATGATATCCAAACAATATTGTCTATCATATTTAATGATACTCTCTATACTCCTCAACCAGAACCTTATTATAAAATTAAATGGGTAGAGCCAGAAAATTTTGATGATATTAAATCACATGTTAATGTAATTATAGCTGCGATAGGTCAAGATGTAAATAATAAAGGAGCAAAGCTAGTTAAGAAGATTCTTTCAAATGAGCAGTATAAATCATCAATTGAAGGTGACAATCAACTTATATTTTCAAAAAATGTTTTTTCTCGCGATCAAAACTATTTGATAATTAATGGGCCAAATAAAGAAAAAATAATTGAGCTGAGTAAAGACCAAGGTCCATGGCTAAAAAAACAGTATGATGATTTATTAATAAAAAGACAGAGTATTCATCTTTTTGAAGGTTCAACTAGACAAAAGGATTTAGAAGAATCTTTATTAGAAAAATATAATTGGAAACTTAAAATTCCCTGGGGATATACAGTTATAAGAGATAGCTCAGAAGGGAATTTTTTCTGGATGGGTAGGGATATACCTTATAGATGGCTTGCGGTAAAATGGGAAAATGGTTTGGTTTTTTCTGATTCAAGTTCAGTTCATTCTTATGTGATGGATTTACCTTCAAGGTTTTTTAAAAATATACAGTACTCAAATTATTTATTTAAAATTGAACCCGTTACATTCAAAAATTATGGTGCTTGGAAGATTACTGGATTATGGGAAAGTATAGATGAAGCTCAAGGGGGACCATTTATATCATATCTATTTTACGATGAAGTAACTGAAAGAACATTTTTCATTCATTCTATGATTTTTCATCCAGGTAGGGATAAATATTTACTTTTACGTCAGGTTGATATTATAGCACATACCTTTGAAACTATTCCTTTAGATTAGAATGAAATCTATTTTGATTACAGGTGCGTATGGTCAATTGGGAGAATCTTGCTCTCACTATTTAAAAAATAATTATAAATTAATTTTAAGTGGTATCGCACCTTTGAATAATAGTATTAAACTAGATATAACTGACCAACAATCAGTCAATAATTTTTTAGAAAAAAATAATCCAGATGTAATAATAAATCTGGCAGCATTCACCGATGTTGATAAATGTGAGCTTGAAGAAAAAAAAGCATATGAAATCAATTTTAATGGTGTAAAAAATTTATGTAAAAATTTTTCAGGTCATTTCATTCAAATTTCTACAGATTATGTTTTTGATGGAATGAATGGTCCATATAATGAAGATGATAAAACTAATCCAATATCTATCTATGGTAAAACAAAGCTTGACGCTGAAAATTGGCTTATTGATAATCATTCCAAATCAACAATTTTACGTTCGAATGTCATTTATAGTTATTCACAAAAAACTAAAGCGAGTTTTTTAAAATGGATTGTAGAATCACTTATTGCAAAAAAACCAATAAAAGTAGTTAATGATCAATGGAATAATCCAACATGGACGTATTCAATTACAAAAATAATTAATCTATTAATTGAACATGAACAATATGGCCTATTTCATTATGCAGATAAAGATATTTTAAATCGATTCCAATTTGCTCAATTGATAGCTAAGGTATTTGAACTTAATGACTCAATGATTTCACCAATATCTACTGATGTATTGAATCAGCAAGCACCTAGACCAATGAAAAGTGGATTGCTAACAAAAAAAATTGAATCTGTACTAGAAATTGAGCCTAAATCAGTTGAAACTTGTCTTAATAAAATTCGTAAACAATTATTAGAATGAAAACAGTAATAATTTCACCGACTTACAACGAAAAAGATAATATTTCAGCAATAATTCATGAAGTCTTTGGCCGAAATAGTAATCACCATATGCTTATTGTAGATGATAATTCTCCAGATGGTACTTCTGATATAGTTAGAGAGCTAAAAAAAACTTATCCTAATCTCCATCTTGAGGTAAGAGATAAAAAAGATGGATTAGGTAAGGCATATATATTTGGATTCAAATGGGCATTAAAACGAGATTTTGAAGTGATTGCGCAAATGGATGCAGATATGTCTCATCATCCAAAAGAAATCGAAAAAATGAAGAAACTATTGGAAAATTATGATCTTTCCATTGGAAGCAGATATATTGATGGTGTAAGTGTAGTTAAATGGCCAATTAGGAGATTAATACTTAGCTATGGTGCAAATTTATATTCAAGAATTATTACGGGTATGCCTTTAAAAGATGCAACTGGTGGATTTAAAGTGTGGAAACGAAATGTTCTAGAATCTATTGATTTAGATAGTGTAAAATCTTCTGGATATTCATTTCAGATTGAAATGAATTTTAGAGCCTGGATTAAAGGATTTAAATTGGTTGAGCACCCAATAATTTTTATTGATCGGACTATTGGCCAATCAAAAATGAGTAAAAAAATTATGCTTGAAGCAATCTGGATGGTTTGGAGATTAAGAATTTGGCGACTTTTTGGTTGGAATAAATAATTACATCTATATTTGATTATGAAAGATTATTATTTAGAGTTTGAAAAACCGATTCAAGAAATTGATTTAAAAATTTTAGAATTAAAAAGTGATGAGAGTTCAGATAAAAAATCTTCTGAATTGTCGTCTTTAGAATTAGCTAGAGAATCTACAATAAAAGAAATTTTTTCTAATCTTTCTAGATGGGATCGTGTCCAATTGGCAAGACATCCTCAAAGACCTTTATCTTTAGACTATATTAACTATGTGACAGATGATTTTATTGAATTACATGGGGACAGATATTTTGGTGATGATAAAGCTGTAATTTGTGGTATCGGAAGAATTAAAGATTTAAAAGTGGTTTTCATAGGTCAGCAAAAAGGTAAGAATACAAAAGATAACCTTTTGAGAAATTTTGGGATGATGCGTCCAGAAGGATATCGTAAGGCACTAAGATTGATGAAGTTAGCTGAAAAGTTTAATCTTCCAGTAATTACACTTCTAGATACTCCAGGCGCATATCCTGGTCTTGGTGCTGAAGAGAGAGGACAGGGTGAGGCAATAGCTAAAAACCTTTTAGAAATGTCGAAGTTAGAAGTTCCAATCATATCAATTGTTATTGGTGAAGGAGCAAGTGGTGGAGCATTAGGTATTGGTATATGTGATAAGATGATAATGCTTGAGAATACATGGTATTCTGTCATTAGTCCTGAAGGATGCGCATCTATCCTCTGGCGTGATGCTGCAAAAGCTCCTGAAGCTGCTGACGCAATGAAAGTTATGCCAGAAGACCTCAAAAAAATGGGTATTTGTGATCAAATTATAAAAGAGCCTCTAGGGGGAGCTCACAGAGATTTTGAAAAAATAGCAGAAAAAGTGAAGAATACAATTCTTCAAGAAATTAAGGTTATTCAAGAAAGTAAAATTGATGATTTTTTAGAAAAAAGAATAAATAGATATGATAAAATGGGCATTTTTTCAAAATCTTAATGATAAAATTTGATTATCACACAAAAGTCTATTATAAAGATATTGATCAAATGGGTATTGTTTATTACGCACGATATTTTGAATTTTTTGAAGAAGCTCGTACTGAATTACTATCAAGTATCGGTTTAATTGTTACTAAAATTGAGGACGAAGGATATTTTATTCCGGTTGTCTCAGCAAGTTGCGATTATAAAGAGGGAGCTCATTTTGAAGATAAAATTATTATTTCTACTAAAATAAAAAATATTCCATCAGCTCGTTTGAAAATAGAATATGAGGTCTTTAGAAAAAAAGACAGTAAGCTTTTAGCTAAAGGTCATACTGTTCATGCTTTTATAAGCAAGGAGGGTAAGCCTAAACGCCCCCCTCAGTTTTTTTTGGATAAATTAAACTCTGTTATTTTTGATTAACCAAGTATACTCCTAATACTGCTAGGCCACCACCCAATATTGTTGTTGTAGCAAGTTCTTCTCCTAAAAAAATAACTGAAAATGCCAATGCGCTCACTGGAACAAGATACATAAATGAAGATGTTTTGTTTGAACCAATCTTCATTGTAGCTAAAAAGAAAATAGTGGTTCCAAAACCTAATGATAGTGATGATATAACTAAAAAATTCAGCCAAAAAATCCAATCAAAACTAATTATATCAAAGAGTGAGCTCATAGGCGTTATGGGTGTAACTAAAATAATTGCAACAATATAAATCCACATGCTGAAATTGACTGCATTTAGTTCTGATTTTGCTTTTTGAGTGCATATAGTGGCACCAGCCCATACAATTGCTGCAATAATATAATAAAGATTTCCAGATCTTGATAAATCCAGAAAACTAATATTCCAAATATTTAATAATATAGTTCCTCCAACAACTCCCAAAATAATGCCTAAAATCTCATTTTTTTTAATTTGTTCTTTAAATGTTATCCTCGCTAATCCAATAGTTACTAATGGACTTAGTGTTGGAACAATAACACCTCCTATCCCAGCTAATCCCAGTTGTGTTCCTTTTAAATAGTTGTAATTATATCCGACTAAGCAAATCGAAGCGATCAAAACATATTTGAATGTTTTTTTTGGCCATAATAATTTTATTTTTAATAACTGCATTATTGGTATCATTGTTATAGCACCAAAAAAGAAACGCCAAATCATAAGCAGTTCTGCATCAGCATACTTTCCTACAACTTTTGCGCTTGGCCATGAAATCCCCCAGACAAACATTGCTATTGCTAAAAGAATATATAATTTTATGTTTGAATTAGAATTCAATGATAAATAAACTATTTTTAGGCATTTATATTAATACGTCCATTGAGAATGATTGAATTATCGTCGTAATTTTAATTTCAACTTATCATCATGCGAAGGAATTTATGGCAGGTCATAGCAAATGGGCTAATATCAAACACAAAAAAGCTGCCCAAGATGCAAAAAGAGGTAAAGTCTTTACCAAAATAATTAAAGAGTTAATGGTTTCTGCAAAAAGTGGTGGAAGCGATCCAGAAGCTAATCCGAGATTGAGGCAGGCTATTTCTTCTGCGAAGGCTGCTAATATGCCTAATGATACTATAAAGCGGGCGGTTCAAAAGGGTGCTGGCGAACTGGAAGGGGTAGATTATGAAGAAACAACATATGAAGCCTTTGGTCCAGGCGGAGTTGCTATTATATTGGATGTAATGACGGATAATAAAAATAGAACTGTTGCTGAGATACGTCACTTAATGACAAAATATGGTGGAACTCTTGGAGAAAATGGATCAGTTTCTTGGATGTTTGAAAAATTAGGTCAAGTCACTATATCAGCAAATGGTCATGATGAAAATAAAGTTTTTGAGGAAGCTTTGGAAGCTGGAGCTGATGATTTTATTTTTTCTGATAATGTTTTTATAATTACTGCTAAACCAACAAATACAGTTGATGTTTCTGATAAATTAATTGAAAAAGGTTATAATGTAATTTCTTCTGAAATAGAGATGGTTCCAAAAAATACGTTGAAGGTCAAAGGTGATGATATAAAGAAATTAATTAATTTAATTGAGCACCTCGAAGAACATGATGATATTCAAAATATCTATTCTAATTTTGAGGTTGATGATGCTGAAATATAATTGAATTTTTATTTACCTTTATGTCAAACATACAAAGAATAATTGGTGTGGATCCTGGCTTAACTATTACTGGCTTTGGAATTTTAGATCACAAAAAAGATCAAATTCGTCTAATTGCTCACGGAACGATAAAGCCACCAAGCCAAGAATCTCTTCCAAATCGACTAAAATATTTAAATAGCCATATGAAAGAATTGATAGAAAAATTTGATCCCTTTATAATGGCTATTGAAGATACGTTTTATAGTATTAATGTAAAATCAGCTCTTTTATTGGGTCAAGCAAGAGGCGTTTTGCTTCTGGCGGCAGCTTCAATGGAGATTCCATCAGCTTCATATGCTCCCCGTAAAGTAAAGCAATCTGTTGCAGGTAATGGAGCTGCAGATAAAAAACAAGTACAGTATATGGTTCAGCAAATATTGAATATGGATAAGCCACCTAAGCCATTAGACGTTTCTGATGCATTAGCAGTTGCTCTATGTCATATAAATCAAAATAAATATTTATGAGTTTAATTGATTCCATATCAGGAAAACTTTTATCTAAGAGTCCTGCTGAAGCTGTTTTGGATATAAGTGGAATTAGATTTCGAATAAATATTTCACTATCAACATACGAAAATCTTCCAGATAATGGTACAGATGTTGAGATATTAACTTATTTACATGTTAAAGAAGACCTTTTAGTTCTTTATGGATTTAAAGATCTATCTGAAAGGTCACTTTTTATTCATTTAAATTCAGTCAGTGGTATAGGGCCGAGATCGGCAATGAATATTCTTTCAGGAACGGATCCAAATAAATTTAAAAATCAAATTATTGATGGGGATGTAAAATCACTTACAGTTATTCCGGGAATTGGGACAAAAACAGCAAAGAGAATTATTGTTGAACTAAGAGAAAATTTTATTGAAAATAGTTTAAGTAAAAATGAACTTGGATTTTCAGACGATGATACCAAAAATGCTTTAATTAAAGATGTAAATAGTGCTCTGCAGTCACTTGGCTATAAAACAAATCAAATAAATAACACTTTATCAGAATTAAATAAAAGGGGAGAATTAACTGGTAGTATTGAAGAGGTAATCCGAAAAGCACTATCAAAAATGATTTAATTTTTATGAAATACGCTAAACAAATAACAAATTTGGGCACTGAAACAGCTTTTGCAGTTTCAGCTCAAGCTAAAGATTGGGCAAGTAAGGGTCATAAAGTATATCCTTTTCATCTTGGTGATTTAAATTTTAAAACACCTTCAAATATTATTGAAGCTACTATGAGAGCTATTCAAGAAGGGAAGACAGGATACTGCCCTTCAGAGGGTATTTTACCATTAAGAGAAGCATTGGCTCATGATGTAGGTTCTCGAAGAGGTGTAATATATGGTCCAGATAATGTAGCAATTCAGCCTGGAGGTAAACCAACAATTGGAAAATTTATTGCAGCAATAATGAACCCTGGAGATGAAGTTTTATACCCTAATCCTGGATATCCAATCTATGAATCGCAAATAGAGTACCAAGGCGGTCGAGCTTTGCCTTATGATTATATTAAAAAAGAAAATGGATTTGATATCAATATCCAAAAAATAAAAGATTCAATATCAAATAAAACAGTTGCACTTATATATAATAACTATCAAAATCCTATTTCTGCAGAATCTTCAAAAGAAGAAATGGAGGAAATTGCTAAGATTGCAATTGAAAATAATCTATGGGTACTAGCGGATGATGCATATTATGAAATAAAATATGACGGTAAATCTAGGTCAATTGTTGAAATCCCTGGAATGAGAGACCGAACTGTAATTTTGTACACGTTTTCAAAGAAATATGCCATGACTGGATGGCGAGTAGGTGGGTCTATTGGTCCAGAAAAAATTATAAAAATTATTTCAAAATTAAATGTAAATGCTGAATCTTGTACAACTCATTTTATTCAAGATGCGATGGTTGAAGCGCTCAATGGTGATCAATCTGGTCCGAATGAAATTTTGAGACGCTTAAAAAAACGTAGAGATGTTGCAGTTTCTGGACTTAACGCGATCGATGGAATAGAAATTTCTACCCCTGAATCGACTTTTTATTTATTTCCAAAAGTAAATGAGATTCTGAAAAGGAAAGGATTTGAATCTGTTGAAAAGCTTCAATTAGGGGCTTTAAAAAATGCTAATGTCTCATTTTGTACTCGAGATCATTTTGGCAGACCTCAACAAGATGAAGTAGATTATTATATACGGTTTGCATATTCTGGCATATCTGCAGAAGATATTGAAGAAGGATTGAAAAAATTGAAAACTTATTTTGAAGATTAATGAATAAAACTCCTCTTTATGAAAAGCATATTGAATTAAATGCAAAATTAGTTGATTTTGCAGACTATAAAATGCCCATTCAATATTCTGGCATTACCAAAGAGCATCTTGCCGTACGTGAATCTGCAGGCATTTTTGATGTAAGTCACATGGGAGAAATTATTATTTCAGGAAAAGGTGCAGAAGATTTTCTTGAATTTATAACTATTAATGATATCAGTTCTTTAGAGCCATGGCAAGTTCAATATTCAGCAATGTGTTTTGAAGATGGTGGTATAGTTGACGATCTACTTATTTATAAATATCCTGATTATTTCATGTTAGTAGTAAACTGCTCAAATACAGCTAAAGATTTTGATTGGCTTATGGCCCACAAGCCTAAAGATGTTAATATAATTGATCTTAGTCAAAAAATAGGATTGATTGCACTTCAAGGTCCCAAATCGCGTGAAATACTTAATCAGATAATAGATATTGATATTAATAAGTTGAAGTTTTATCGATTTGAGATTGCAAATTTTGATAATTTTTCATGTACAGTCTCTCGGACAGGATATACTGGAGAGCTGGGTTATGAAATATATGCAGACAACAACAGCATAGTACATATTTGGGATTTTATTATGACAGCGGGTTCTGATATAATTCATCCTGCTGGACTTGGTTG
>MDSY01057048.1_pt1 | contig 25086 bp, 14 predicted proteins | sample 811131 | NCBI WGS metagenome assembly MDSY01 (sample SAMN05326643, study PRJNA326480) | marine metagenome | isolation source: seawater | place: Atlantic Ocean: South West | collected 2010
CGTCGAGACGGAGGGTGTGATAGGGATGACGTCACGCCGCTGTGTTGGATGGGACCAGACCACGTTTGAATGCCGCGTATTCAGCCGCGGAACACACACCCCCTCTGCAACCAAAAAGTACTCGAACGTGCCAACGTGTCCGGGAAGACTCTTCTGTAAAATCGCGGCAACTCGGAGTGGGGTTCGACGAGCGATACCCAACGAATCGCGAGTGAAAGGGTGTTGATTTTTCTTGATAGCTCGACGCACGCACCTATTATGGACCTCTGGAACACGTCCGCGGATTGAAATACGCGTAACTCACCACCCGCCGCGCCGTTCTCCGTCGACCTTCGATGGTCAAAAGTAATGCGGATTGATTCGTGCCTTTTTTCGTCCCCGGGTATGTTGCGTCCCCGGGATGGACCGACCGAGTACTACGCGAGCTCCTGAGGTACGACTCAAGACCACACCTCGACGGCAACACCAACAGAGACTACAACACGACACCTACCAAAACCACCCACTACCCTACGCTCACTCCGAGCGCGGGACGTTGTGAGATGGCGAGTGCGCTCGAAGCGTTGTTGTCAACAAACTGCTTCGGTTTCAATCACGTTTGGCTACCGGTTAACCTCTATTTGACCCAGTTTTGGCAACGGTTTAATCGCCTGTAACGAGGCCATTTTTACCTTTCAACCCCCCGTGAATGGATTCGGTAACAAGCGTATCAATTCACTCGATTTCATGAAAATATCTGCGCACGAGGGTGACTCAAGGATTGATGAACTGAAGAAAGGGACAAACAACTGTGTGTCCAGAAAAAATCAGCGGAGTCACGGTTCGACTTTCCTCGATCCAAAAGTTGAGCCACTTCTCGCGGAAAAGCAAGGTAAACTTTTTGCTATCTGCTTTCTTTCCCTCATTCGCACAGGCGCGTGACCGTGGCGTTCACACGACCGTCACTCTAGTCGACCCCCTCTGTTTGGCTTCACCGCTGTGTCGTCATCATGGCCACGACGTGTGGCACCTTAGTCACACCATGTGTCTCGCCTCCCGCGCGCGCCTCACTGCGACGCGGAGGCAAGGCACATTTCACTTCAGCAAAGCCGACGCGCAGTGCGGTGCGGTGCTCCGCTGCGGAAGAAGTCCCCCTGGGCACGCAGATCGAAACCGCACTGGTAGACGCGTTCCCGCCGAGGTGAGTAATGTAATACCGTTTTGAAACACATGAACGGGTGTAGGAGTGAGCAAACACTGTGAGCAAACACGAGCATGAAGCCACCAAAACCCTCGCTGGCTGAGGTTCACAAAATGAATGAATATTTTTCTAACCGAGACTAACCTTCCATACAATCCTCATCACAGCACGGTAAACCGCGTACGCGACTCCCTACGGTTCACCATGGCGGATGCGACGTACAAGAAAACGCACGAGGAGTTAGGCGACCAAGTAGCGTCCAGTTACATCGCCGATTTAACCGCTAAACCTTATTGGGACGTCCATGACGGAAACTTCGGATGGATGGAATTCCTTGAAAAAAACTACACTACCATAAGGGACGAGTTAAAACAAGCGTTAAAAGACCCCCAATTAGAACAAAAGGGTAACGCTATTTGGGTCGCTGCGGCGCGAGACGACGCGGAGGGGTACGGGCCGGATTGGCGAACGCTGGTACTACAAGACCGGTGCGAGTGGGAACCGAGTAATGTTCTTTTATTTCCGAAAACTGTCGAGTTAGTCAAGCAAGCGAACACGCCTTCGGTGGAGGTGTTTTTCGCCAAACAAGCCCCTGAAACCGGCATAAAACCGCATACGGATTTCACGAACTTCATCATGACCGCGCATCTTGGGCTTGACGTTCCAGAGCCTCCGTTATCCTGGATGAAGGTTGGGGAAGAGACGAAGTACTGGGAAAACGGAGTCGGGATGTGCGCGGATACAAGTTTTATTCACTCCACATACAACGAGTCTAAAGAAATTGACAGGTATGTGTTGATCGTCCGTTTCTGGCACCCCGAACTCACAAGACACGAGCAAAATGGGGTTCGGTTTCTTTTTGACGCGTTTGAGGATTTGAGTGAAGGGGGTTTGAGGATTGCGCAGGGTTTGGCGCGCGCGAGAACCAAAGTGGATAAAGTGTTGGATGCGAGTAAAAGTGAAAAAGTTGTTGCTGATGCTTTGCCCGTCGCTGCCTCTGCCCCCGAGGAGGAGAAACAACCACGCGGCGGACGCAAAAATAACAAAAATAACAAGAGAAACAAACGCAAAGCGAACTCGTCGTCCGGGGATGGCCTTGGGTTACTCGCGAAAGGAATGAAGTAGAAGTGAGTCAATAGAAGAGAGTGGAAAGAAAGACTTACGAGTGAAATACGATACGTTCTCTACTCCACAGACCAAACCCTCCACTCCGAGTCGTGTCCCGCGGTGACTACTCCTGTACCGTCCGCAGTCCAGGCGGTGTCGAACACGGTGTCGGAATGCCCTTTCAACACCGCTAACTCCTCAAACCTGGATTTTTCGTCCTGACTGTTTGTCCATACAGCCGCGTCGCGGAACCGAAACACCTTGGCGTCGCCATCCCCACAGGAAGTGGCGATCAAATTCCCGCAACTTGAGACGCTTATTTTCTTAACCTCACGGCTGGAGTGAGGCTTGAATGCTTCGAGACACTGCCAAGTCCTTGAGTCCCAGACCCGCAAGTACCCGTCATCGGAACTCGTGACTAACTGTCCATACGGGGATGATGAATAATTGCTGTTTGGGCGAAACGCGACGCCCACGACGTCGTCCGCGTGTCCAATTAACGTCGCAATACATTGCACTGAGGATCCTTGACTTATTCCTGAGTTATTAGTATTCGAATCAGCACTCCTTAGGTCCCACACCTTACACGTCCTGTCAAAACTACAAGAGGCGACTGTGTTACTCAAATCGTCGGACAAAGAATAGCACACGCTGTACGCCGCGTCGGCGTGTCCGACGGCGACGGCGGTTTTCGTTTTCGTTTCGACGTCCCAAAACACGAGCGACCCGGAATCCGTCGCGGTGGCGATTTGGCTTGAGTTATTACCCAAGGAATTGCCCCATGTCCTGAACGCCAACCCATTGACCTCGCCGTGGGTGCCGGGGAGGATGGCGAGGCAGGGAAACGGGTCACCTGTGACTAATTGCTCACTGGATCGATTAATCGATTTCCTCAACTTAGTTCTCATCGCGAGAACCTTTTTATCGCCTTCGTTGTTGTAATCCTCTCCAGACTGATTGCTCACACCACTCACCTCCTCTACCACCTCACCAATCCGCTCCATGCTCCACACCCGGACGGTCCCGTCCCCCGATGCGGTGCCTAAAAACCCTGGGTAATTAAGTCCGGAAAACGCGCACGCGTATAGACCCGCGGCGTGCCCGTATAAAGTTGCGAGGTGAGAAACTTTCAAATTATTTGAATCTGACTGATTGCTCATACCCTCACCTGACTGCTGTTTACTATTACCCGGTATGAAACTCACCACGCTGGTTCGGTCCCAAGACGCGGTGGCGACTATGGTACCTTTTTCAGTAAATGAGGTTGCGATGCCGTGTACGGGCTGTTGGTGCGAGTGGACGGGTTTTGAGATAACATTTGAAGAGTCCTGCGAGCGACGCCACACGCGCGTCGCAACAGACTCGTTGTCGATCGGTTCATTCGTGGCACGCGTACTCGTACTCGAATATTTTTCGTTCCCGGTAGCAGAGTGTACACGATTCTCCGTAGTACTGTCACCCATCGTCCTGGAATCTCCAGACTGATTAATTATAGCACTAGTCCCTGCCGCGTTACCTCGCCGCAACGCAACAATCTCCGCGTCCTGCGCAACTAAAAGCGCGTTCAGTTTTTCGTTTTCATCCGCGAGCGTTTCGATTTTTTGTTCTAATTGTTTCAAATTATTCGTATCTGTTGACCCGTAATGCGTGCTCCACAATTCAGTGGCCTTCGTGAGTGAAGCGTGCGCATCACGAAGCGCCAACGCGATTGAAGTGGAGGTCGAGAAGGAGGCAGCGCTGTCATTTTCAGTTTGGCGCGCCGCAAACGCACGGTGCGTGTCGCCGTGAAAAGTGTCCTCGCCTCGAGTCGTTCCTGAGTCGTTTATCAAATCAGTAACAGGCTCAACGAGCGGAACGGATGTCACCACTACGTCAAGTTCCGTGTCCAACAAAGGCTGCTGTGTCTCGTGCTCCACGACCCTGTGGTCGGCGGCGTCGTCCGACCGCAACGAGGCTGCACTCGCGTGTGCCGAGATTGTTTCCTCGGCGATGACTACTTGCTCATACGCCTTTTCCTTTTCCACCGCGTCCTCCAACGTCGCCTCTGCCCTGCAACCAGGACACCCCGTTTCCGATTTAAACCACAACTCAGTGCAGTCATCACAGGTTTCGAAGCCGCAGCACTTTAGGTACTTGCCGGATTGAATCGGGACGGCGTCGAAACACAATCTGAGATGAGTTTTTGAGGTTGAGATGAGAAGGAGGGTCAACAACACAGTCGTATGGGCAAACAGACAGAGACGATTCGATGGACACACGGTGAGGATATGTGCAACACGCATCGCTAGTCGCATCACATCGCTAGTTACTCTTGTCACACTCGTGTCAACCTCCGAACACGTCTCGTGTGGTGTCTCCTGTCAAAGAAAAAAGCCACGACGAGATTTTACTTCGGCGATGTCCTACGGTTCGAGACCATCGAGGCGACGCGGGGGGCGGGGGCGGGGCTGACAAAAGGTGTCGCAAATCTAAAAATCCCAATCACAAAACGTACCGGCACGTCATTTCCCTCATCGCCGGGTGAAACGCGTCTAGGGACGCGGAGACGCGCGTGAAGCGTCTGGATGAAATTTGAGTGCTTTTTGAAATCAAAAGCTCAAAACGAGCCAAAGTCGGGAAAGTCCTTTTTGCCTTTCACCGCCTTTCAACTCCTTGGTTTCAAATTCCTTCTTTTTGGTGTTTGTTTCGGTCAATCGGTGATTCCCGACCGAGTCCAAACCTTCTAGAAACAAGAAAATGTCTGCGCTGCCGGTAAATTGTCATCTTCCGATAGGCGCCCTAAAAGTGACCTGGACTTTGGTCTCGGGGGGGCTGCTTCACGCAGAACAACGCGCGCGTTTGTGGGTGGCCACAGGGTGCGCGAGGGCCTGTAAGCGACACAACCACTTGGAGACAAGACCCACAAGACCCTCCGTCTTTACCGTAGACGGATCGTCCAGGTCTCTAGTGTCGTGTTAGTGACAAGAAAAGAGTCATGTCTTTCCACGCGATCACCGCCGGGCGTAATGGACGCCACGCTTCTATGAGCAATCACCCTCCCCAGAGTGGCGGTTCCTTCGCGTGGCGAACCGATGAGTGGTACCTGTCACCTGAAACACTAGCCCCCGTGAAAGGAACTCCCGCTATGGGCAAACAGTCCGACGTGCACGACGCGAGCGGACTGACCCGGGTGGCGAACGGAACCATGTCGGTCCCGCTGGTGGGGGTCAAGGACCAAAGGAACAGGGGTTCGGGCGAGCAGTTGGTGCACCAGCGCAGCTCGAACGAGCTGCCGGATGTTCAAGGTGCGCAAGGAGTCATTAACTCAAACAACTCCAACACCACGCGCAAAGACACCACCTCCAGCGGCGCCAAGATTGGAGCCTCGCCTCTCGGCCGTCGGCGGAAAGGATCCGCCCCCCGGACCTGTTCCGCCAAGGGGTGCGCCACGGACGTGCTGGACCGAGCGCAAGGTTTGGTGGTCATGTGCCAGGCGCACAGGCGGGTCACCTCAGGGGTGGCTGTTGATACATCGGGCGATTTAATGCGGTGGTGCTACCACTGCAAGAAAGCGCACGCGTTGTCGGCGTTCGCGGATTCAGTGATTGGTCTTTCCCGCAAACTCGCTACTTGCGAGCGCGGCCGCGCCGCCCGCCGTGCCGCGTTCGCCAAGAAAGCCGTGGACGGCGCCCGAGACGCGATCGAAGACGTATCAACGGAAGAGATGTGCCAGGACGTCAGTGAGCAATTGGTATCGGGAAACGCGAAGAAGCTGAAGAAGCAAAGCTCGGGGGGTCCGAAGAGCGAAGCGGCTACGCTGGCGCAACAAGCCGCGTCCCGTGCGAAAGGCGCACGAACCAAGCGCCAGGTTGACGCGCAGCGATCTTCCTCGCCCGAGAGCCTGGACGGCAGTGGGTCGTACGGAAGCCACGGTTACGACAGCGCGCACCAAAACGGCGGGGGATGCGCGAGTCACAACACCGACCCTCATCACTTCAATGGATCGGCGCAGCAGAACGGCTGGGGGTACAGTCACGGCAGCGGCCAACCCTATCACCACAGTGTGCACGGCCTTCACGCCGCGTCCATGAACGACCCACACCAGCCCTCAATCGCGGATTGGCACCAACGGACGTTTGAAGACGTGGTGTTCGAAGTGAGTACCCGAGCGTCGCCGGCTGAGCTATTCGGCGACAGACAATCCGTGTTCGACCAGATGGCCGGCGCGGTGCAATACGCTATAGGCAATCAATCACACCACAACGTCTCCAACGACCCGTACATGGAGGACCAGGTGAACCGGTTAGAAGCCGCCGCGGATTCCGTGCGCCAGGGCGTCGGCCAGTTCCTGATGAACCCGTCGATGGTGGCGAAAATGCTGAACAACAACCTACACAAGGGCGTAGAGAGTGACAGGAGTGGCGGGTATTCAGACAATGACCAGGGTGTGGACGACGCCACGCAAAGAGGCCGAGGGTGGATTGATTCGCTCGCGGCATCCATGTTGCCCGGGTCGACGCGCGTCGTCGTGACGTGCTCGGACGGGAGCCGCGGTAACGACGCTCAACAGGGTCACCCCGAGGCGGTGGATTTCGCATTAGGGTTGCCCTCAACAGGTGCTTTGGGTAGGAGCACCGCTACTGTCACTGCGCACCCGCACGTCGCGCTGGGGAACGGGTGGAAACGGTTCGCGGCGGATGCGGGCGCTGGGGGTGGACACGGCTCCTCCAACTTGTCAAACTCCGTGCGCATCGACACCACTAACCCCGAAAAGAACGTCCAACACACCCCAACCTACCCGTTCCCCTCCTACATCAACGTCCCTCCAGTTGCGACGCTGGGGGAGGCTTTCGCGATTTCCAACTTAAGAGGAGGCGAACGCGTGCACGTCTTCGGGCAAAAGGCGGTGCCGTTTTCGTGCCAAGTGCCTGTTGGAGTGAACCAAATTTCCGTAAAACCCCCTGGTTTGAGCACCGGCAACGCGAACCCTGCGTTCACCCCAGGGTTTTTTTTCGTCCAGGTGTTACAACCAGGGCAGCCGAGTACGGGATCGGCGCTCGTGAAGGTGTTACTCACAGACGACCTGGACGTGAGCATTGAATTGGATGCCTTGAGAAGAGGGAGTGCTTTCAATTACGGCGTTGGCGAGCGACGCGTGGGCGAAGCTCGTATGGGCAATCAGGCTGCGTACCAACTCAACCCAATTCCAGGGTTCACTAATGAGTCGGCATTCGAAAGGTTCATCTGCGACTTTGGGGTGTTGACGCAATCGCACTGGCAATCTTTACTGTATGCAGAACGCTCAAGAGACGCTGCACTCCGAACTATTGTGAACTTCTCGCGTATCGCCAACGCGGAGACGTGTCCTGCGGTGCACGCCGTTTTGAACGACATCCTGGAGGACGTGGATGCGCAGTTTGCGTTTGAAGTCGAAACCAACTGTGGCGGGTTCAAGGATAGACACGGATACGGAAGCTACCTATCAAACGGTCTTGATGCCAACGGCTCAGAGGTTGTCGGTGAAGACCACACTCCGCACTGCTCGAAATCGAAAACACGCGGGAAGGTTAGGAAAAAGTCGGCCTCACAATTTTTGGGCGACAAGCTTCGAGGGCTGACCAGAGCGCGGCTCCCGAACCTGGACCACAGCACCCAGGACTTTTTGACCGCCGTGTTTGTGCCTGCCTCGCACGTAGCAAGGAGCTTGTTCTCCGATGATGGGAGCTTGCCCATGACGTGTGAGACGCGCGTGAGCTTGTACGCTCGCAACTTTACTGCGCTCTCATTATTTTTATTGATAGGCACCTTCCGCGCTCAGCACTGGGGCATGGCCCCGATCGAGTTCACCTACGCGTACACCCCATTGCTTCCTATCGTGCTGCTGTTCTGCATTGCCGCCCGGGATCACGGAGTCCAGACGTGGCTCAAGAACAGGAGCTGGATGCTCGGTGGCGGAGGGGTGTTTGGAAGCTCGGCGAAGAGTGATGCTCAATCATCAGATGCTCCGATGCGACGGCGAACCCGGTCGAGCTCCAGGGGCAACAATACTCCGACGCAACAACTCAACGCCACCCCGAACGTGTTTCACGCGTTCATTTTCGACCTCATGGTCATCACAACTGTAATGGCTTGCAACGGCACGGTGCAATCAACAAGCAGTGAGCGACTAACAGGCCTCGTGTCCAAGAAGTGGGTCACCGGCGTCGTCTGCGCCGTCGGTAACCTTTGTTTCTTCGCCTTGTTCACCGCTGAGTTCGAACGACCAAGCGCGGTTCGATTCGATATCTTGGGAGTCGCGTTATTGTGCGCGGTGATGTTTTTATCGCCGCCGTCACGTTGGCACGACATTTATGATGGGTCCCTACCGGTTTCCAACCTAGTGAAACCATACTCATCGAAATACGCCGCGCTGTTCTGGTGCGCTGTCGCGCCCACGGTAATTGCGTACGCCGTGCGCAGAGCGTACAGAGTGCACTTAAGAATGGGCATCGCCGCGAAGACAAAGCAAATGCAGTAAGGTTGGGATTTATGAGGGTTTATGAGGGTTGAGGCTTAGGGCATTGACCGGAGACCGCTTGTACATATTTATCAAGACAATGACTGACTCAATTCTCTTTCTTCTTTTCCTTTTTGCCTAAAACCTTTTCCCTCTCCACTTCCCAATCCCTCCTCCGCGTCATGTCGTCCCAGCTCTCCCCCCTTCTGGGAATCCCTAATCTTTCGCTGATTAAGTCCGTCAGCACGATGCCGAACAGCGCGGTGAAGAACGCGGCGGCGAAGATCGTTAGGGAGCCTAGGGGGTGTTCTTTTACGCATTGCTTGACGTCTTCAATGACGTCCATTAAAAAATTCACCACGACGTCTTTGTATTTTTCGAACCCGGTTTTTGGAATCAATTTTATTTTTGCGGCGGTGGTTTGCTGATTCGTTTCGTCGTCATCCTCAGCCGTTTCGTCAGCCATTTCAACCTGTTCTTCAAGGAGCTCATAGCTCTGTCTCGGCCGCCCATTATGCCCTCCAAGCGCGAACCTCACGAACGCGGTGGTGGACCGGTCCTTTCCGTGGAAGTCCACCATTCCATTTTCATTTGGTAAGAATAATTTTACGCTTGGGAATCCCTTGACGCCTATTGCACTACAGAAATCAGCCCCTCCATCGCTTCGATCAGCACAGTCCACCTTGCCGACTTCAAAGTTTTTTGACTTTAACGCTGTTGCAGTCTCATCAAAAGCCGGGGCCATCTTCTTGCAGTGGCCGCACCAGGGGGCGTACAGCTTCAGGAGGTGCGGCTTTGGAGATGATGACGAGAGCGAGTTTTGGAATTCTTGAGGCGTCCATTTCAAAGCCTTGGCGTTCACGGAAGGTAACCCCACAAGCAACGCAAACACCGTGACTAAAAGCACATAGGAACGTTTCCCGAACACTCCAACCGAATTGTGTCTGGGAGCAGACATCGGAAGAGACGTCCGCCCGGTTGGCCACGTGCGCGATCGAAGTCTGACGATTGGATGCCGACTCGAAAACTTCAGACGCGGCTTTGCCAAAAAAAGCTGTGCCAAAAAAATTAAGCTCTCCTCTGCTCTCTCAGCGCGATCTCGCACGCCAAAATATCGCGTCAAAATCGCCAAAGCCAGCGTGCTCATTGGCCGAGCGCTCACGCTTTCGGTTCCGAATCCATTCTGACTCGGAAAAATCGCGTTCCTGCAGAAAAGCGCGCGATTGGGAGTGTTGCGTTCATACACGCACTCGCGCGCTCAACGCCGCACACGCACCATGTTCGCCATCCACGCTCAACGTACGTTACCGTCACATACCAACACTCTGTATCCCCATTTCAATCGAAACATTAAATGGTCCGTCTCGGGTCCACGCCGCGTCCATCACCGCCGACGATCCGGTTCGAAAAAGTGCCCCACGAAAACCGTGCCAACTCTCGTGACACCGCGCGGACGCTAACCCTCCTTCCCCTGTCATCCACGCACTCATTCCCTCACCACCCACCAACAGCCACTATGTTCGCTTCACGTGCCGCGCACGCCAGGGTTTCGTTGACCTCGCGACGAACCGCCGTGCGTCCCTGCGCGTTGCACCGAAAACGAGCATCCTCAATCGTCCGAGCGGAGAGTGGAAGAAACGGAGACGCTGAATCCAAGTCATCTGAACCGAGCACGTCTTCCTCTTCCACTGAAGAGGCGTTGAAGAAAAGTGGTGGGTTGATTGACTTCGACGAAGTCATGGCGAGCATCGACAAGGTGGCGGCGCGGTACGATTGGCTTAGTGCTTCGTTAGGCGCTTTGGCAGGGACTTCTTATGGCGTATACAGAGGACAGCCCGTCGGCCAAGCGCTAGGCATCACCATTTGCGCCACCGTCGTCGCCCTCGCCGTGGACGAGATGATCAATGACCATGAGAAGAACAAGGAAGATCGACAGTAAGGGTCAGGGTTATGAAGAAGAGTAGGTTATTTCTATACGACCTATAAGCCCTTGTATACTTATCATTCGAGTTGGCAAAATAGAGTATCTTAAGTTTGTTTTTCAGTTAGTTTTTATCGATGTATTTTAGAACCATCACCTACTACTCTTAATTCCCTACTACTTCTTCTTGTCATCCACCACTTCCTCCACTACCGGAGGCGGATCTTTCACTTTCTTTAATTTCGCAAACTCGGGAAGCGAACGGGTGAATTCCCGGAGTGCCGCGATTTCATCCTTCGGAGTTGAAGCGACTAATGCGATTGAACTCAAAAAGTCGTCCACCGAAACTTTAACGCTCCCGTCAAGATCCAAGTCATTGACCAATTTATCAATCTTCCTCTGCCTGAGAGTCATACAAATCACTTCCCATATAGACCCGCTGCTGTATCCCTCACTCACCACGACCAGCTGGTGCACAACGAAATCGGAAGGGAGTCTCAGGGAATATTCAGGGTTGTTTCCTGAGTTATAACTCAAGCCTTCTGCAAATCTCTTTTCGATGAAATATTTCCAAAGCTCGGTTCGAGTCGCGTACTCCGGAACCGGCACTTCACAAGAAACATCAAAGAAACTCAGTAACGCTTTCTTATCTTTTTTAACCAGAGCATAAGGACACCGCGCGTTCGCCACGAACACAACCTGGTCGGACTTTTTAAGGGCTTTCATTTCAGCCAACAAAGCCTTCTTAACCCGGCTAGGCGCGTCGATTGTCAATTGTTTATCCAAAAACTGTTTTTCCATGAGCGATTTTTGCACCTTTTTATCGGTTAAAAACACCCACTCGCTGTCGTCCATGTAGATTATACTAGGCGCCATCAACTTGGCAACCTTGAAGGTTATGTGTAACAGACTCGCGATGGCCTTTGTACCGGAGTACTGCTGGTCTATGACTCGAGGCGAGAGGTCGAACAAAATCGCTCCGGCTGTCTTCGCCGCTTGTCGAGTTAAAAAAGTTTTGCCAGATCCTTTCGGCCCATACAACAAAACGCTCTTTGTGTGTTTTGGTAATTTACTTTTAACCTCCACTGAGCTCGCTATTGGAAGAACGACGTGCGTGGTTATGATCTGCCTGGCGTGCGCGGCCGTGGGCACGGGGTACACCGTGGAATGCTCTTCTTCAGCAGTAGGTTTTGAATCACTTCCACTCGTTTCGTACTGTTTGCCTGTGTGATCGTAATTTCTTTTTCTTTCTGTCGCACTTGCGCTGCGGTCCGCCACCCCGATGAACGTTTCCAAAAGAGGGAACGGACTTACCCAAGGGTCGTGGGGTTTAGGATTTCTGTTTAGGGCTTCGGCGGGGTTAGGGTTCAGGGCATCTTTCCCTTCTTGAACCTCCACTTCTTGTGTATCCTGAGCCTCTTCCGCGGCGGTTTCGTCGGCAACCCTTTCCGAATCGTTTTCTGATTTTTCGTTTGAGTTCTCAGTCGTCTCCACTTCCACAACCTCCTCCACCGCATAAGCCCCCTCCTGACACGGCGAGACAACCCCGCACAACACCAGCTCGGCGAATAAACTCTCCACCGTGCGATCCGCAGTAGGGTCCTTCTTCCCCTTCCCCTTGTTGCCGCCTGCCGCTTTCTTGCCGCCGCCAGATTTTTTACCCCCCCCTTTCTTTCCACCCTTCCCTCCTTTCTTCCCCTTCTTGCCCTTCCCCCCCCCGCCACCTCCCCCCTTCTCCGCGGCGACCATCTCCTTCAGGTGCTTCAGCATCTCCCGCATTTCGGAGTCGACCTCCTTGCGCACTTGGTCGAACACGGCCGGGCGAATCTTGTTCGCGACGAGCTCGGAATCGTGCGTCTGCTCGAAGTTATCAGTCAAGTCGTGCACACCACTCCAGTTACTCTGAAACTCCTCCAAGCAATCTCGGATATCCCGGACGAACTCCACCGGCGCAGTCGTTATGGGTTCAACCTTCTTAACCACGATTCCTTTCTTTTTAGCCTCGTCCGCGGCTTTTTTAGCCTCCGCTTCAGCCTTTTTCTTCTCAGCCGCTTCCTTTTTCTCGCGCGCCGCTTTCACTTTCGGATCCTCCGGCGGCGGCGGCAGCGGTTTCAGCGGCGGCGGGTCTAGGATATCCTTTGAACCGCCCTTTTCATCGGTGGGAAACTCAGGGTACTCACCAGTGATTGGATCCCGGTTCTCGGTGAACCAGGTGTTTATGGTGTCGGTGATTTTTTCCTTCATCTCGCGTGATTCCGTGGCGTGGACTACTTTTTTTAACTCGACCGTCGCGAGTTCCATTTCTGAGATTCTTTCGTCTCGAAGCACGCGCCGTCGTTCAGCGTTGTTCAAGTCCTTCAAAGTAGGCGACGTATCATCCGTATCCACCATCTTCATCCCAAGGAACTCAAACTCCAGATCCCGCTCGCGTTTACACCTTCGTCTGACTAAAAAGCCCCTTATCAGGGCTTGGCAAATAACCGCCACGTCGTGCTCTGAGCGTTTGGCGAGGAGCGCTTTCTCTTCGAGTTCCATCTCTCGCTTATTCATACGAAGCGTGTTACTTCTTTGCCTGCTTTGCCTGGCCCTTTCGTTCCTTTGAATCAGCTTCAACGCGACATCCGCTTCCATGGGTAAAGCCTTTACCGTCCGCAACTTTTGCGCCAACTCGATTTCGTGCTTTTTTATAGACGCTTTTTCGGCAGCTTCTTTTTCCTCAGCGGTAAGAACTGGAGCCGGCGCTGACTCTTCTTGGTCTATTCCTGAGTTAACATCCTTCGGCTCCTTATCGCTCCTTTCCTTGTCCGCCAGCACTTTCACGATGAACGTCTCCCTTTGAATTATTTGCTCTTTCCTATGAGAGATGAAGGATCTAGGCACCGGTAACTCGAACGCGTCCAGATCTAGGTTCAAATCCTTGGCGACATCATCTAATGCAAAATGCTCGACCCCGTGATTCAAATGCTTCATCCAGTGCCTGGTTTCTAAAACACGCCCGAGCACAACTTCCAGCGCCTTCCTAACCTCCAAGCGCTTCTGGGGGTGGCACATCTGGTCGTACACCTGTTCTAATTGGCGGAATATGCGGAGGTACTCTAAATGTGCGGCGGCGAACTCTTGAAAGTTTCTTCCATCAACAGGAGGCTCATCCTTCTCTTCGCCACCCTTTGGATCTTTCTCTTTGTTCTCCAACTCAGTAATCGCCGGGTCCACGGGGTCAATCACTGGGAGCTCCTTTTCCAGCTGCGTCAATAGGTCCCTCATGCTGGACCGCCATTGCGTGTCGAACGTCCTGAGGCGTAGGGGTGGGGTAGTCGGGTCAGCGGTGAGAGATTTGGAGATATGATTTTGGGTGAGACGTCGAGAACGCGGCCATTTCCGTGGGTGGTCGGGGCAGAGGTGCACCACGCGCGGTTTAGGGTTTATGGGTTCCTAACCCAGAAAAGTTTTGGGATTAATACTCACACGTGCGACATCTCTTCAACCCCGCGCCGCGGCCGTCCCCTCGCGACGCACTTGTCGCGACCCCGCGTGGCCGGTTTTGGCAATCAAGGCCTAAACGGGATTCTCGCGGGTGACCTGAAAATTATTCATCGGAACTCGCCCTCGTCAGTGCAAAGAAACGCCTGATTGACCGCCGGCAAGCAACCGTCGGAGGTGACGACGCATATGGGCCACAGCGTGGGGCGCACTTCGGGTACGCAGCGAGGGGTATTTCCCAGTCAGGGTACCAGCAGGGTTTACGGAGCGCTTGTGTGTCACTACAGGGGCGAGTGCGAACCCCTTTGGCTTTGTGTGTGTCCGATCTCATCGCATCACCTCAATCGGGACACGCGTTGGCGTTTCCCAGAAAGATTTGGCATCGGAGAGCCATCGTGGGTGGAGCGGAGTCGTGTGCTGAGTTCCTGAGTTATTACTCAAGCCACCTCACGACAACATGATGCCGTCCCCCAAACCCGGATCCCGGCGAGATCCGCGGTCACACTACGGCACGAGGTCCACGCGAAAGAAGGAAACGTATGGGACGCGACTGGCCGAGACGAACCGCCGTGAGAAGCCTGGTCAACCAAACGAGATTGGTAATGATGTCACGGCGACTCGCGACGGCGCGGACGATGTTGATGCGGACACTGTTTCATCGGGTCGTGACTCGTCATTATACCGGGAAAAGAGACCCACGAGAACCCACCTCAACCCTCCCCTCGACCAAGCCACCATCGAGTTAATAAAACAAAGTTACTTGAAGGGTTTGAGTTCGCCGATGGTGCCGCTGCGGCGGAAAACCGGTGAAACGATTCTTCACGCCCCCGGGGACTCATCCGTGACTGAATACGCATATGGAGTTGCTGGGTACATGGGTGGTGGTCAGGGTGGTGCAATTGGTGTACCTGGTTCAATACCTTCTTGGGTAGCTCCACAAGTGCCTACTAGTAGTAGTGCGCACTTCCCCTCCGGCGCAAACGCTGGCCCTCAAATCGTTTCTCTCAGCGACGCCGTGATTAACGCCCTCGCGACGCGACGCTTGGAAGAAGCGAAAGTAACTAATGCGGAGCGGATGGAAGCCCGGATGCGGGGTAGGGTTAAATTAGGATGCAAAAGGTCCTCAGTGTCCACCATTGATCACAAGACCTCGAAGCAAGGGTCCACGGCGCACTCGAGGTACCAGTTGGGGAGCGACTCGGAGTCAAACTCTGACTCTGATTCTGACGACGAGCTCATCACCGCCCCCGACGGCACGCAAACCCTTTTCCCGAAGGAGAAATCCACTGGAACGTCCCCAAGAACACCTACTCGATCCCGAAGAAAGACCTACTCGCTTTACGACAGAGCCTTCGGCAGGAAGAGCAAGGTGTTCAAGGTGTACCGGAAGTCTAACGTTCGAAGATTGATAAATATATTCCAAAAATCCACAAAAAAAACAGTCTCGAAAATCGTATCCTCGGAGGATTTCGAGGCGCTGGTCATTTTGGTTATATTCGTCAACTGCGTTTCGTTAGCGCTTTACAGGCCTACGCAAGGCACAGAGAGCGACCACAACCAAACGTTAGACACGTTAGAGCTGAGTTTAAACGTTTTTTTTACCGCAGAGTTACTATTAAGAATGATACATGTGGGATCGTTAAAAAAGTACCTCCGCGATCCTTGGAACAAGTTTGATTTTTTGTTAGTGGTTTGCGGGTACGGCGGCGTCGTCGCGGAGCAGTTCCTGGTGTCGGACAGCGGTAATGGTGACGGTTCATATTCAAATAGTGACGGTTCGAGTGAAACAAACGCTATCCGGGCGTTGAGGGCGTTACGAGCGTTACGACCGTTACGTACGATCACGCGGTTTGAATCCTTGAGGTCAGTCGTCGTTTGTTTCGTGGAAGCCGTCCCGCTTTTGGTTTCCGTATGCGGCCTAGTCTGTTTCTTCGCCTTCGCGTTTGCGTTGGCGGGGCAACTTTTATTTGTTGAAAGTTATCATCAACGTTGCGAAAATATCAACTCACACCTCCCTGAGTACTCCGAGAACGACGAGTTCGGGTGCGCGGTTTTCGGCAGGGCGGGCGTGGGGATGTACGGACGGGAGTGCGGGGCGGGGGTTGGGTTGAATGGTGGAAGTCAATCAGACGCCTCCATCAACGCCTCCATCAATGCCACTTCAACCACATCAACCCTGCAGTGCGTGATTCTCGAGTCTGGCCGCGGACACTCTGTAGCCGGGTTCGACAACGTGCTGTTAGGCATGCTCACCGTGTTCCAGTGCACCACGTTAGCCGGGTGGGCGCAAGTTATGTACCGCGTTATGGACAGCGGCGCGGAATTAGCAATCCCCTACTTCGTGTGTTTAGTGTTTTTCGGATCCTACTTCGTGGTTAACCTGTTTTTAGCCGTGTTAAAATCCAAGTTCGGCAAAGCGCAGTCGCTGTTCAACGCTAAGCTGGTGGGTAATGGGAGTAGTGGTGATAAGGAGAGTAGTAGTGCTACTACTGCGGCTACTGGTAGTAGTGATGAGCTCATCGACGCTACTAGTGACGAACTTGGAACCGCAACTACCGACGTAACTACTTCTGATGACTTACCTTTACAGAAAACCAACACCGTCGCCACAGTAGTGTTCCGTATTAACCGGCGGATGAGTAAATGGGTACACTCACGCAAGGTAGCTAGTGACAAGAAAGAAGCCGAGTCAGCGTTGACTTTGGAGAAACAACTGGAGGACGACCACGACAACTCGGAACCTTTTTCGCTAAAAATGAGTGGACATTTTTATTGGGCTTCCGTGAAAGAACACTGCAGGGACGTCGCCGAGCACCCGCAGTTTAACCACTTCTTTTTAGCGTTGATCTGTTTAAACACGTTAACCATGTCTATAGAGCACCATCGGATGGACGTGGACTTACAGTATGGCCTAGTTATAGCCAACACGGTATTCACTATCTTCTTCACTTTCGAAGTGCTGATTAAAATAATAGGCCTCGGCGCATGGCACTTTTTCAGCGACTCCTTCAACCGGTTTGACTTTTTACTAGTGCTGTTGGCGATAATAGAGCTGGTCACGTTAGCGGTTTTAGGAACCTACGATTTTCGAGGTAGTTCTGATAGCTACGATGCTTCTTCTAGTTCGGAGCAGACCATCATGTCCGCCTTAAGAGGCTTAAAAGTGCTGCGAACCTTCAGGGTGTTCAAAATGTTTCGGTACCTATCGAGCTTAAGAGTTATCGGGGAAGTTTTGGTGAGCTCGCTGTCTAGTTTCGTCAGCATCGCCGCTCTGTTATTCCTGTTCCTAATAGTCTTCGCGATAGTGGGTCTCCATGTCTTCGGCGGTTTAAACAGGACAAACATCTTCGAGTACGGCATAGACGACCCGCAGTTAGGCGGCAGAGCTTCGTTTGACACGTTTTACCACTCCATTCTAACCACGTTCCAGGTATTAACGTTAGAAGATTGGGAGTTCATTATGTTCAAAACGGTTAACTACGCGGGGTGGAGTAGCGCGGTTTTTTTCGTAGTCTGGGTGATAATAGGGAAGTATACGTTCTTGACGTTATTCCTCGCAGTAACTATGGAAGTCTTTGAGTCTAAATACGACGCCCAGGCTAGTTCTGAACTTAAACTAGTAGCCCAACTAGTCGCGAAGAAACGCGCGCGGCGAAAAAAACGCTTCGCCGAGATTCGCAAACGGCGGAGAGAGAAATTGGAAAAGAAAAAGTTACGTTTGAAGAGCGGGCTTAGTTTAAGCGCCGATAACAGCGTAACTACCGTGGTAGTGGATGATGATGAGATAAACGAGAATGATACGGACACCAACACGCTTAGTGTGGTTACCTTGGCGGTTACCAAAGACACTACTGGTGACGAAAGTAACGGAAGTACCAAGGATACTAACTCGTCCGCTAACTCGCCGGTTAAACCTAGTTTAAGTCGCTCGCTCTCCAAGCGCAGCGACGAATCTCAGTCTGGGTCTCCGTACGACTCCGGAAGCACAACTCCAGGGTCTGTTAACTCGTACAGCGATTCTGATGCTTCCGGGTACATCAGCGGGAGCATGACCCCCAACTGGCTCAACTCGTCGTATGACCAATCAGTCAGCGGGTACAGCAGCGGCGCGGTTACGCCAAACGGCCAACGATGGGCCGCCGGCTTGGACTCAGTAGTTGGCAGTAGACAACAAAGCTTCGTAGGAGGCACCCGAGGGAGCGTAGGTATTACCTATACCAGAGATAAAGCGCAGTTAAAAGCCAACGCGTTAGGCGAGTGGTCTTTATTTATCTTCCCGCCGCACCACAAGTACCGCGAACTGGTGTACGACGTAACGCAGCACCACTTGTTTGAAAAACTCATGTTTTTACTAATAGGCGTTTCCTGCTGCACCATGGCGCTAGAATCACCAACCATGAACGATACGTTACGTTACAACATAAAAGTCATAGACATGGTGCTAGCCTTCTTCTTTGCGTTAGAAGTCCTTCTAAAAACCTTTGCGTTTGGGTTAAAAAAGTACCTGCGCGAAAAAGTTAACCGCCTGGACGTGTTCATCGTGCTGTTTACGATTTTCGAAATCGCGCTGACTAGTTTGGGGGGGCTGGGTTTCGTTAAAAGTTTAAGGGTTTTAAGAGCGGTAAGGCCGTTACGGGCGTTGACTAAAAGTGCCGGGATGCGATTGGTTTTGAAATCAGTGGCGCTTAGTATAGGGGCTATGTTTAACGTTAGTGCGGTGTTATTACTGACCTTCGCAGTGTTTGGCATTCTGGGCGTGCAAATATTTAGTGGGACGTTTTTTAGTTGCAACGACCCGAGCATTTTAGTGCGAAGCGAGTGCATTGGAACCTTCATCGACCCTACTTCAGGGTTAATAACTCAAAAGCTATGGGCGAACAGTGATTTGAACTTCGACACTCTGCCTAATGCGTTAGTCAGTCTGTTTGTCGCGAGCACTCTAGACGGGTATGGGCAGTTAATGTTCGACAGCCTCGATTCCGTCGGCGTGGACCGGCAACCAAAACAAGACGCCAACCCCTTCGCGTTTCTCTTCTTCTGCGCCTTCATCGTTCTATGCGCTTTTAGTCTGTTAAACCTATACGTCGGGGTTATATTCTATCAATTCTCACGAATAAGAACGTTAAGCCAAACTAGTTCAATAGACTTAACGGAGCAGCAGAAAGAGTGGGCGGAGATGTGCAGGGGGGTGTTAAGGTTGAGCCCTAGACGAAAACTGCCAGAGCCTAATTTTTTTATCAGGCGAGCGGCGTATCGAGCTATCAATCACGTTAGGTTTGAAAAGGGTGTGTTGACGTGCTTGGTGTTAAGTGGCATGGTAACCGCGAGTACAACAAGGAACGAAAGTTTACTAATTATTGAGATAAGAACGTACTTCGAGGTGTTCTTTTTTACCGTGTTCCTAACTGAAGCTTTAGTTAAGATAACTGCGCTTGGGTGGCGGGAATACAAACGCGCGTCCTGGAACAGGTTTGATTTTTTCTGCGTTTTATTTTCGTTCCTGGATGTCACTTGTGAGAGCTTTATTGGAGCGTTGTTACTGGAGTATGGCAATGAAGAGTATGATGTTAATGGTTATAACGAGTACCGGTATAGTGACGTTACCGCCCTAACCCACAACCAAATCGTATACACCGCGACGGCGAGAATTTTAGGCCTAGTGAAGGTGTTAACTTTACTGCGAATAGTCAAGCATGCCAGCGGGTTAAGGTCCCTATTGGAAACGTTAACAGCTTCGTTACCCGCGTTCTGGAACGTAGGCGCGCTAGTGTTACTACTGTTCTTCATCTACGCCTACGTAGGCGTGATAACCTTCGGCACTACTGTACGAGGTAACTCGCTAAACGAACACGCTAACTTTGAATCCTTCCCGTACGCGATGTTGACTTTATTCCGAGTCGCGACGAACGACGAGTGGGTCGGGGTTATGCAGGCGTGCTCTAAAAACACAGTAACAGGCTGGGCTTCCTACCCTTACTTCATTAGTTTCGTTATTTTAGTCTCCATGGTTATGTTGAACCTGTTCACCGCAGTTATAATCGAGAACTTTGAAAACTCCCAGGACCACGAAAACTGGAAGTGCAGTCCGAACAACTTGCGGAAATACGTCGAGGTGTTTTACAAATTCGACAACGGGAGCGGCACGGTTCGCGGCGTGGATTTAGAAAAGCTGATCAAGGAAATCCCGCCGCCCCTAGGTTTAGGGAGTTCAGGGCATGGTCGAAACGACCCTAAGCAAAATCCTAAAGCCCTAAACCCTAGAAACCCTAACCCCGGTGGGGGTATGCTCGTGGTGCACTTCATAAACTCGCTGAACGTCCCGCTTGACGGCAACGGCAGAGCGCCGTTCAAGCGAACGATTTTCGAATTGGTACGCAGAGTGTGCGAGTGCGACATGCCGCCTGGAGACATGCGGGATGGGCTTGAGCACGCGGTGCGGAAGCAATTTCCCGACCTGTGGGAACCCATTCCGAATGAAATGAGCTGGTCCGCGCTGATGTGCGTCGTGCGGGTGCAAAGGCACTGGCGCGCGAAGGTAAAGAAACGATTGAGGTTGAGAGCGATTGAGCTGAAAGAAAAGAATCTCGAGAGCACCGCTCACGCTTCGCAAAAGCCTTTGAACGGCAAACAAGCCGGAAGATCGCGGTCGTTTTTCAAAGGCAACAAGGTAGCACCCGATGGATAATTTATAAAGTACATTCATCTGCTCTATGTCTTATTAGTCTTACAGTTTACGTTCGATTAGGCGCTACAAAACCGCTTCCGCTTTTTAAACTTTTCTGTCGCCTTAAGGCTTGGCGCCTTTTCCGTTTATACTCCTCCCTGTTATCTTCCTTGGTTCGGTGCCACTGTTCCACCATCTCTTGTTCTGTTTTGTATGGGCGGACCCACCGTTTTGCGGCGTTTATTATATCGGGTTTTTGGATACCTAATATTAGGCCGGCAAGGCGAGCATCGGATGCATTATTTCCTGATTCGTCATTTCCTTTTGCCTCTCGCGATGCTTTCAACCGCATCTCTCTTGCCCTTACCGCGGCGGACACCGCGGCTGCTCTGCGCTTAACCGCCGCGGCTTTCAGCGTATCCGCGGTTCGAGCGTCAGCTATGTCACGAATCGTATGTGTATCACCCTCCATCCCGGTATCATCCACGGAAGTGGACGGACCGTCCCCGGGGGGACCGCCGCCTTTGCGTGATTTTCCTTCCGCGTCGGCGGCGGACTTTTTCGTCCCAGGGACATCCCCACTCTCCTTCCCATCCCCCCCGAGCGTCCCGAACAGGGAAAACGAGCCCCCCCCACCTGTTTCCGTCACCAAGCTCTTAAAGTCGAACGCCTTGTCCACGTCAACCGTAGTTCCTTCGTGTTTGTACCGCGCTTGAAGCACATCCGCGGTGAACGGACCGGTCGTTTTTCTCCCTAAATATTTGATATCACCCCCAGCCACGAATAGGTCGTTGATGTTGTGCACCGATTTGGGCTTTTCCGGTTTGGTATCACCCTTCCCATCATTGTCCTTCTTGCCTCTGTGGCCGCGCTTGCCCATGGCGCGCGGAGAAGGGACACACCCGGTGACGCGCGAAGGTGTGGCGAGAAAAGTTGAGTTTTCAATGCTTTCACGAGTTGCAGGTTTTGCCCCATCTTTTCATTCGTAACGCTTTTCTCGGAAGACCCGACGCACAACCACGCTCGCACGACACGTATCACTATATCCTTCAACCCTAAAGTCGGTGTGGAGACTCGCGCGGGCAAGAGGAAACGTGATATCCACGATGCTACGGCGACTAACGCGGGCCAGGGCATCCCCGGCCTCCCTAACCACCTCGTCATCATGCACGTTTTCAGATCTGAGTACTTTGTCGACCCCGCTGATCTCGCAAAGCTACGAGCGGTGAGCCGTGCCATGCGCGACGCGGTGGCGGCGACGGGCCGTCTGCTTAAAGAGTTGGATGTTGAGGAGGTCGCAATGTTCGGGTGTTTAAGCGCGGTGGAGCGCCTGCAACGGGGCGGTCAGCTACAGCATCAAGAATTCCTATGCCATGCTGCGGCGAGGGGTGGACATCTCGAAAAGTTTAAGCTGTTGCGTGAGAACAACACACCGTGGGACGAGGACACGTAGGCAGGGGCGGCAGTAGGCGGACACCTCGAAGTGCTGCAGTCGGCGCGTGCAAACGGCTGCCCGTGGGACGAACAGACGTGCTTTGCAGCGGCGTTGGGCGGTCATCTCGAGGTGCTGCAATGGTTGCGAACAAACGGCTGTCCTTGGGACGAGCGGACGCTTGTGGGCGCAGAGCAGCAGGGACACGATGCTATCTTAGAATGGGCGACAGTGAACGGCGCACCATCTAGCGAGGAAGCAAAGGCGGAGTGAATAACGAATAGAGACGAGAAGAAGAGACAAACGTTTAGGCAACAAACCCATTGAAACATTTGCATTGCAAGTCAAGTTGAACATTCTCTCAAGCTGCAGCTCCCTTCCCTCTCTTTTGCCTCGCTGGCCTTTGTTCCAGCGCGTTCGCAGGCAAGCTGGCCGTGTTGGGCGCAGGAACGGTTTTCTTAGGCGACGGTTCATTTTTCTTTTTGTCTGTCTTGTCCGACGTGTCTTTCTTTTTCTCAGCCGGTTTCGGCGAGGGTTTCGGCGTTCCACTTTTTTCTGGCTTCTTCTCCGGCGTGGGGGCGGGGGAAGGCATGGAAGAACCAGCGTTTCCTCGTCCGCCTCGTCCGCCTCGTCCGCCTCTACCGCCTCTACCGCCTCCTGGCAAAGAGGTAGGGCCGTTCACGCCGCGCATAGGCGAAGGCGACGGTGACGAGGTGTCAGACGGTCTTTGTGAATAAGGCGAGCCGCCTCGTCCGCCTCTGCCCTGGTACCCCCCGCGACCGCCTCTTCCGCCGCCTCGTCCTTGGTACCCTCCATACCCATCGTAGCTATCTTCCCCCCACTGCACGTTCAGCGAGTGCATTTCGCCTCGCAGTTCCTGTAAATCTTCCTGCGCCGCGTCCATGTCGGCGATCGTCGCGACGTGGCTTTCGATGAGAATCTTCGCCGCCGCAGTCGCGTTGGCTGTGCCGAGAATATTAACAGTCCCTTTATCATGATCCACGTCAATTGACATAGCCCCGGACCGTCTTTGAATGTCGTTGATCGTCGCGCCCCCTTTGCCGATTAAGATGCGTCGAGTTTTATCATCGGTGAGGTTGCGGATAGTTTCTTTGCGGAGTTCCAGCATCGATCGAGCTTTGCGAACTTCACGCGGATCGCTGCCCACAATTCGTATCACCAGCGCATCTCTGTCAACAACAATAGCTTGTATCGCGCACTGCTCCTGCGCCGCCCTCACCCTACTTCCCTTGTGCCCCATGACCATGCCGAAAAGACTCTGCTGGACAGCGAACTCACACCGCAATCCCGCATCAATGTCGTTCTGAATCTTCGCGCGTTCGTCATCCAGTTTTTGCTTCACGCCTAGTCGCTGGGCTAACCGCACTCTGTGTTCTAAAACAGCCTCAACCAACAAAACAGCCCGCGTCACCTCGTCGTCATACTCCCCGTGCAGCTCCACCACGGTTTGTTTCATGTTCGCGTACGTCGGGTCGACTACTTGTATCCTACTGACTCCAATCGCCGACTGCTCTAGAATTTCTAAAGCTTCGTCGGAGTGCGACCATTGCACCAGCGTGGGAGGGACGGGGACCTTCCGTGTGTACGCATACGTGCGCGTGTCGATTCGCTTTTGTGCTCGCGGCGTAGTGTTGGTCTTGGTGGGAGTCGCGGTGGTGTTGGCTTTTGGGGAGCGTATCCCCCCGCGTGCCGGGGATCGCAACCCCGGGATCGGAGATGATCCGTCCCCAGATCTTCCGCCCCGATTTCCTCTTCCACCTCGACCGCTCATGAGTAGTTTTCGGGGGTGTTACGGTACGCGTGTGGGTGTTACGTGTTCCGCTCGGTGTAGAGCGAACAGGTGACGTCAACGCGTGCGTGTGGGTATGCGCGAGACGAGGCGTCCCGTCAATACTAACAAGAAAATATCCCGCCAAAATCGGCCGAACAAAATCCATTGTTGACACTTGGCACCAATGGAGCTATCTCAATAGCCCCGCACGTGTTCAACCCGCATCCAGTTGCGCCGGCGCAATACGCCACCCCCCTCTACCGTGATGCCTGTTACGATGCTAAGCTCCACAGGTCTCAACGTTTATTGTGGGCGTCGAACCACCTCTGGGTCCGCTTGTAGGGGTAAACAGTCCGGTGTTGGAATGGTGACGTCGGCACCACGATCTTCGGCACCTGCGAAATCAGACCGATGCAGACTCGTGGTGACCAGTGGGCAATTCCCCTCATCCTCAAAGCGAACCGCCGCCGCATTGGCCATCGCGACGTGTATAAACCTAGCATCCCCGTTCGGTAACGTGGCGTACGCCTCGCCCTCAACATTAAATCAACCTAGCGACCCAAACAACTCGCCATTGGTGCAAGAGCTCCTTCGACGAACCGAAGAAAAAAAGGAAGAGCGAGTTAAAGAACGGCTGGACGATTACAACAAAAGGAACTTCAAAGACTACTTCGACGTCGTGGACAAGGGGTACAGCGGACGGACGGTGACGGAGAACGATTTGAAAATCAGGAAACAGCTGGAGAAGTGGAACGGGAAGTGATAGTAGTACGGGTTGACTGAATGTCGATACTATCTAAAAAAATTCTACCTACGCTACTCGGTGAGTCCAAAAACTCCGTCTCCCCTAACTTCAAACCCCATCGCCCCCCCGCCTTCTTCGACATCTTTTGAGTTGGGAAGGTGCGAGGAAAACCCCACACTCGCGGACCTACGAACCCCCCCGACTATTCCTCCCCCCCCGACGCCTTCCCCCCCCCCGAACCCCCCCGCGCTCCCCCCAGAACGCTTGAGAAAAATTCGAGTGTTGATACA
>MDSY01145398.1_pt1 | contig 25079 bp, 36 predicted proteins | sample 811131 | NCBI WGS metagenome assembly MDSY01 (sample SAMN05326643, study PRJNA326480) | marine metagenome | isolation source: seawater | place: Atlantic Ocean: South West | collected 2010
AATGTTAGTTGACATAATACGTCCAGCTGTATCTTCAGGAAACTTTAGCCCTCTTTTAACTAATTCTCTTTGACTTTTTTTTGGAAGTAATTTTAAATATTGACCTCTTTCATTTTCATCTAATTCTTCTAAAATTACTATTAAATCTTCTGTATCTAATTTAGAAACAATATTTAAAAATGTATGTTCTCCGACAACTGTAACAATTTCTTTTCTTATATCTTTATCTAATTCTAGAATGATTTCTGGTTCAATTGAAGAACCTAAAAAAAATATTAGCTTTTTTCTATCATTTGAATCTAATTGCTCAATAATATTTGCCAATTCTCCAGAACTTAAATCTGATAAAAAACTTTGAGTTTTATCAATTAATCCTAAATTAATTGAATCCATTAAAGCGTTAATGAATTTTGATGGAACTGGTGCAATATCTTTTTTTAACTTATTAAAATCAGTTCTTTTATTAAATATTTTATTTAAGGATTTAAACATAATTTAAATTTAAAATTTATCATAAATATTGTTCAAAAAAGGTTGTTTTCAATCTAAATTTTGGTGCGGTCGAGAAGACTTGAACTTCCACAGGATTACTCCCACAGCGCCCTCAACGCTGCGCGTCTACCAATTCCGCCACGACCGCATTTCCTTTTATTAAAAATAACGAAATATATTAAGTTCTTTTGAAGATAATCTTAAAATTATATTGATTCAAGAATTTTTACATCTTTAATATTTTTATCTACTAAAGATAATCTATCAATTATTTTTGTAATAACGTCTTCAACTACTGCTAAGGGTGGCCCTTCTTTACATTTTTCAATCATTTTATTAATATTATTTTCATCTCCATGTATTTCAGCTTCAACTCTATTACTAGTTCTATTTCTTACCCAACCTTTAAGATTATTTTTAAGTCCTTCATTTTTAAACCACCAACGATATGAAACGCCTTGAACTTTTCCAGTAATAAAAATATGCACTGTTTTTTTATTCATCAAATTCGATTAATATTTGATCTACTTCAACAGCATCATTGGGCTTAACATTAATTTTTTTAATTTTACTATCTTTTGTTGAAGTTATAAGATTCTCCATTTTCATTGCCTCAAGAACTAATAAATTTTCTCCTGATTTTACTTTTTGACCATCTTTAACATTAATAGAAACAATTTTCCCAGGCATTGGAGCTAATAAAAATTTTGATAAATCCGCAGGTTTTTCTTCAAGCATATATTTATCAAACTTTGCTGTATTTTGATCATAAAAAATAAAATCTGTAGAGTAATCCAAATAAGTAATAGAAAAATGATCGCGAAATTTATCAAATTGTAATATATAATTTTTTTTATTTATTTGTATTTTTAAAATTCCTTCATTTATTTTCCAAGAACTTTTTAATTTAAATAATAAATTTTTATAATTTACTTTAATTATATTATTTTTTCCTTGATTAATTTTTATCTTGTATTTTTTTTTATCTAAAGTTAAAACATATTCATTTTCATTATTATTAATCGTATTTAGTGTTTTATTTTTTAAGTATCTATAACCTAAATATGAAGCAGCTGGAACAAATATTTTTTCCAAAAGTTTATTATCTGGTTTAGAATAATTGTAACCATCTTTATATTCTTGATCTAAAAGTCCTGTATGAATATCGCCAGTGGTAAAATTCTTGGATTTAAAAATAGAAATTAAAAATTTTATATTATTATTAAATCCTCTCAAATAAAATGAATTTAGAGATTCAATCATCTTTTTTATACACTGATCTCTATTTTTTCCTTTTACAATTAATTTAGCAAGCATAGGATCATAATTTATACTTACTTCTGAACCATCATGAATGCCTGAGTCTAAACGAATATTTTTTTCAAAATTTGGTTCTAAATATTTTTTCACTCTTCCTACTGAAGGTAAAAAATTTCTAATTGGATCCTCAGAATATATTCTTGCTTCCATAGACCATCCATTTATTTTTATATCATTTTGTTTAATTTTTAATTTTTTTTCATCTGCAACTTTTATCATTTGCTCAACTAAATCAATTCCTGTAATTTCTTCTGTGACTGGATGCTCAACTTGTAATCTCGTATTCATTTCTAGGAAATAAAAATTATTTTTTTGATCAACTATGAATTCAACTGTGCCTGCTGATTGATAACCAACTTCTCTTGCTAATGCTTTCGCTTGTTCACCCATTTCATTACGTAATTTTTTTGATACTACTGAACTAGGAGCTTCCTCTATTATTTTTTGATGCCGTCTTTGTATAGAACACTCTCTTTCACATAAATGAATTACATTACCAAATTTATCTGCTAAAATTTGTATTTCTATATGTCTTGGTTTTTCAATATATTTTTCAATAAAAACTCTATCATCACCAAAACTTGATTTTGCTTCACTTGAAGCTAATTGGAAAGCATCTTTAACTTCATTTTTATTTTTAACTATTCTCATTCCTTTACCTCCCCCTCCAGCAGATGCTTTAATCATTAATGGATAACCGATATCTTTTGCAATATTTAATGCATGATTATAATCTTTGATTACATTATTAAATCCCGGTATCGTATTTACTTTTGCTTTAATTGCTAGATTCTTTGATTGAATTTTATCTCCCATTATTTTTATAGCTTTTACATTAGGTCCGATAAATTTTATTTTTTCTTTTAAAAGTTTTTCAACAAATCTGGAATTTTCAGACAAAAAACCGTAGCCAGGATGAATTGCGTCAGCGTTAGTTTTTTTTGCTGCATTAATAATTTTATCTATTGATAAATAACTTTCTACTGCAGGAGCTGGGCCTATAAATATAGATTCATCAGCTTCTAAAACATGTTTAGAATATTCATCTGCTTCAGAATAAACTGCTACAGTTTTTATTCCCATTTTTTTAGCTGTTTTGATTACTCTACATGCAATCTCTCCCCTATTTGCAATGAGTATTTTTTCAATCATTTTAATTAGAGAGGAATATTATTATGTTTTTTTGGAGGATTCTTTAGAAATTTATTTTTTAGCATTTTAAGAGCTTTACATATTCTTGCTCTTGTACCTGCAGGTCTTATAACATCATCTATAAAACCTCTTGAGCCTGCTATAAATGGATTAGCAAATTTTTCTCTATATTCTTCAGTTCTTTCCGCAATCTTTTTTTTATCTTTTAAATCATCACGAAATATTATTTCAACAGCTCCTTTAGGTCCCATAACAGCTATCTCCGCTGTCGGCCAAGCATAATTTACGTCTCCTCTCAAATGCTTAGAACTCATAACATCGTAAGCGCCTCCATATGCTTTTCTAGTTATAATTGTAATTTTTGGAACTGTCGCCTCTGTATAAGCAAATAATAATTTAGAACCATGTTTTATTATTCCGCCATACTCTTGTTTAGTTCCTGGTAGAAAACCAGGGACATCAACAAAAGTAATTATAGGAATATTAAAACAATCACAAAACCTTACAAATCTAGCAGCTTTACGTGAGGAATCTATATCTAAACAACCTGCTAGTACTAGGGGTTGATTTGCAACAACACCTATTGATTGACCATCAATTCTTGCAAAACCGGTAATAATATTTTTTGCATAATTTTCCTGAATTTCAAAAAAATCTTCATTATCAATGATTTTATTTATTACTTCTTTCATATCATATGGTTTGTTTGGATTCTTAGGAACTATGGTATTTAATGACTTTTCCGCACGATTTGGTTTATCGGTTTTTTTCATTATTGGTGGTTTTTCTCTAAAAGATAAAGGAATAAAGTCAAATAATCTTCTAATTTCATTTAATGCAACAATATCGTTTTTGAATGATCCATCTGCAACACTTGATTTTGTTGTATGAGTTGAAGCTCCACCTAATTCTTCGTGACTAACATTTTCATGTGTAACTGTTTTAACTACCTCTGGCCCAGTAACAAACATGTATGAAGTTTTATTTACCATAAAAATAAAATCCGTCATCGCCGGTGAATAAACGGCACCTCCAGCACAAGGTCCCATAATTACTGAAATTTGAGGTATTACACCTGATGCTAAAACATTTTGTTCAAAAACTTTTGCATAAGCTGCTAATGAATCAACTCCTTCTTGTATTCTTGCTCCACCGGAATCATTTAAACCTATAACTGGGGCACCGACTTGCATAGCTTTTTTCATAATTTTTACAATTTTATTAGCATGAGCTTCAGATAATGAGCCACCAAAAACTGTAAAATCTTGGCTAAAAACAAAAACCTGTCTTCCATTTATAGTTCCATGACCTGTTACAACACCATCGCCTGGAACTTTGTTTTTTTCCATACCAAAATCCACAGATCTATGTTCAACAAACATATCCCATTCTTCAAAAGAATCTTTATCTAATAAAAGAGCTATTCTCTCTCTTGCAGTTAATTTACCTTTTTTATGTTGTGCTTCTATTCTGGCTTTACCGCCACCTTCTTGTGCTTTTTTTCTTTTTTCTTCGAGTAATTTGATTATATCTTTCATACGAAAATTAAATAAAGATGTTACTTAAGTATGTTTTCACATAATTCTACTAATTTTTTAATTTTTTGCACCCTTTAATATTTGAGTATTAATAAAATTATTTAAAAAAATTGTACTATGAGGCAATTTAAATTTTAAACAAAATTTCTTAAAATAAATGGGTAATGGTGCTGTAAATTCTTCGACTATGTTATTTTTATAGCTTATCTTTAACTTGTAAGAATGTAAAAAAAAGTTCTTAGAAAAAGTGGATGTATTGTTTTTTTTTAAATAAAATTTTTTATCTCCAAGAATTGGACAGTTAATTTTAAAACAATGTTCCCTTATTTGTCTTTTTGTACCAGTAATAGGTTGAAATAAAACTAAACAAAATCTCTTATTAATTTTTTTTATTAAAAAAAAATTAGTTTTAGAATAAGAATTTTTATTAACCTTGTTTTTACTAATTATAACTCCTTTATCTTTATGAGGAATATCATTTAAAATACCTAAATAAAATTTAATAATTTTTTTTTCTTTAAACTGCTGTGATAAATATACACTCTCCTTATAATTTCTTGCTAAAATTAATAACCCACTTGTTTCCTTATCAAGTCTATGGACTATTTTTGGATCTTCATTCGAATCAAATCTTAATTTATCTTTAATATCATCTAAACTAATATCAGTTTTAGTACCTTTATGAATAGCAATACCAGATGGTTTATTAATAATAATTTTATTATCATCTTTAAAAATAATTGAATTTATAATTTTTTTAGTTAAAGGCGCTAGATCTTTCTTTAAAATTTTTCTTTTTTTAAAATTCTTATTATTGATTATAAGACCAGGTAATAGTATTTCATCGTCATTCTTAATTTTATATGAACTTTTAACTTTTTTTCCATTTAATTTTATAATTTTTTTCCTAAAAAGTTTTTCTAATAAACTTTGTGTTATTCCAGGAAATTTTCTTTTAATCCATTTATCTAATCTTTGATTAGTTTCAGATGAATTTATATAAAATTTCAATTAGTTAATTTACTTTCTAATATTTTATTTGATATATGTAGTGAAAAGAAATTATGTCCTTTTATATTTGGATGACCAACATCATAATTCCATAATAAATCACCTTTTAATTTAGATTCATCAAATATTGATTTATAATTAGCATATTCCCAAATTACTTTACTAATATTTATATAATTTATATTATTTAACTTAATAAATTCTAAAACTTTATTTTCATTATCTAAAGTTAATGTAATTTTTTTATTTTTTGCATCAATAAAATATGGAGATGCATAATCAGGAATAGTTCCGTAAAAAACAAATAAAAAATTAATATTAAATTCTTCAGTTAATTTTTTAATGTTTAGTATATTTTGTAAATGATCTTCCCATGCTAAAGTAAGCCAATTAAACTCTTTTTCATCTAAATATGGTAAATGAAATGGATAATAATTATTTAAATTATTGTTATTTTCTACTTTTAATTCACTATTATTTTTTTTAAATTTTCTTTTTATTTTTGCATGAAATTTATGAAAGAATCTAAAACTATAACTATATTCATTTAAAAAATATTTTATTTTTTTAAAAATTTTTGATTGTTTATTAACACTAATTTCTCCAGTTAAGAAAGATTTAATTTGATTATTTGTAATTAAAAAACCATCTTGAACTCTGTATTGAGGAAATAGATAATCATTCAATAAATCATTTGTAAAAGTATATTGTAAAATTATTAATTCAGGCTTATTTTTAAGCTTAGACAATATTTTCTGAATTTTGTTATATTGTTGCTTTGTTCCATATCCTGGAACTCCGCATTGTAATACATCTTTGTTTAATTTTTTTTCTAATAAATTGCCCCAATTATTTTCATAAGGAACATATCCCCACGATACACTATCACCAATAAGTAAAATGTAATCGTTTATGTTGATATCTAAATCTTTATCAAAACACCCAATGTTATTTCCCCATATTTCATGAGGAAATTCTTTAAAATTGAATTTTTTTTTTATATTTAGATTTATATCGTATTTATTAACATTATCTTGAATGAAATAATTATAAGGATATCCTCTAAAGGAATATGTATCAAAATTAATTATTCTTAAAAAAACTTCTAATAAAAAAAAAGGAATTAGTATTTGAAGTAATATTCTAAATACCATTTTACTTTATCATTTAGATTTAATTTTTTTTTGGATTTGGTAATTTTGACTCTTTAAACAAAACATGTTTTTTTGCAATAGGATCAAATTTTTTTACTTCTAATTTTTCTTTTTTATCACCTTTAGTTCCTCTTTTTACTATATATGAATGTCCTGTTCCAGCTGTACTTAACAATCTTTTTATTTCATATGTTCTAGCCATTTTTTATTTATCCTCTTTTTTATCTAATTTTTTAGCAATTTCTTCATTATCTTTTAATTCTTGATCTGATACATCTTGAGAAGTTGTTTTGGCATCAGGATTATTAGGATCTTTTGTTTCTGTTACTTTATCATCTTCAATTTTTTTCTTTTTTTGAACTGGTCCGGAATCTATTCCTTTTGCTTTAATATCTCTATCTACCAATTCAATAACAGCCATTGGAGCCATATCACCATATCTAAAACCATTCTTTAAAATTCTAATATATCCACCAGATCTTGATTCATATCTTTTTGCAATAATTGTAAAAAGTTTATTTGTTATTTTTTGATTTTTAAGAATTGAATAAACGGCTTTTCTAGATGACAAACTTCCATTTTTTCCTAATGTAATTATTTTTTCGACAAATGGTCTTAAATTTTTTGCTTTTATTAATGTTGTACTAATCTGTTCATGCTTTAACAACGCTAACGCCATATTATTTAGCAAAGCTTTTCTATGAGAAGAAGTTCTATTTAATTTATATTTTAATACACGGTGTCTCATTATTTTTAAAGATTATCATCTAATTTTTTTGATAAATCCTCTATATTTTCTGGTGGCCATTCAGATATATCCATACCTAAATTTAAACCCATTTGCATTAATACTTCTCTAATTTCATTTAATGATTTTCTTCCAAAATTTGGAGTTCTTAACATATCATTTTCTGATTTTTGAACTAAATCACCAATGTATACAATATTATCATTTCTCAAACAATTTGCAGATCTTACCGATAATTCTAATTCATCAACTTTACGTAATAAATTTCTATTAAACTTAATTTCGGACTCTTCTTCCTTAGATTTTTCATCAATTTCTGGTTCTTCAAAATTTATAAAATATTGTAATTGTTCTTGTAATATTCTTGCAGCCATTGCAACAGCATCATCAGGAAGAATAGCTCCATTTGTTTCTACATGTAATGTAAGTTTATCATAATCAGTAACTTGACCAACTCTAGAATTTTCAATTTTATATGAAACTTTTTTCACTGGTGAAAAAATAGAATCTACAAGTATTAAACCTATTTGTTTATCATCCTTTTTTTGTAATTCAGCAGCAACATATCCTTTTCCATTTTCGACAACAAATTCAAGATTAATTTTTGCTGACTTATCCAAATGACATAGAGTTAAGTCTGGATTAATAATCTCAATTTCACTCGTCGTTTCAATTTGAGATGCTTTTATTTCACCAGGTCCTGATGCTTTTAAAGTCATTTTTTTTGGCTGATCACTATTTAATTTTAAAGCTAATGACTTAATATTTAAAACAAATTCTGTAACATCTTCAATCATTCCAGGAATAGAAGAAAATTCATGTAAAACCCCATCGATTTGAACAGCAGTGACAGCTGCTCCTTGTAAAGAAGATAAAAGAATTCTTCTCAATGAATTACCAATTGTTAAACCAAAACCTCTTTCCAAAGGTTCAATAGCTACTGTTCCAGTAGTATTATTTTCTTCTTTATTAACATCTATTTTTGTTGGTTTTATTAATTCAGTCCAATTTTTATATGCAAATGGTTCAGGGTTTTTTAGTTTTTTAGTATCTTCTTCTTTTTTATTCATAATAATATCCTTTCAAAATATTAATAATTTTAAACTCTTCTTCTTTTAGGTGGTCTGCATCCATTATGTGGTAATGGTGTAACATCTTTTATTGAGGTTATAGTAAATCCAATACCTTGTAATGCTCTCAAAGCAGACTCTCTGCCTGCACCTGGTCCTTTAATATAAACTTCTACATTTTTAACACCATGATGTTTTGCTTTTTCTCCAGCATCAGAAGCAGCAATTTGTGCTGCATAAGGAGTAGATTTTCTTGAACCTTTAAATCCCTTAACACCTGAAGATGACCAAGCAAGAGTATTTCCGTTTAAATCTGTAATATTAATTACTGTGTTGTTAAAAGTAGCGTTAACATGGGCTATTGCATGTGAAATATTTTTTTTTACTTTTTTTTTTAAAAATCTTTTTTTAACTTTAGCTTTAGATTTTTCGTCACTTTGATCATCAGCTTTAACTTTTTTATCGACTTTTGAATCAACGTTCTTTTTTACTTCATCATTTTTTTTTAAATTATCTTTAATTTCTTCAGCCATATTTTTTATGCAGTTACTTTTTTCTTATTAGCAATTGCCACGCCTTTCCCTTTTCTAGTTCTTGCATTAGTATGAGTTCTTTGTCCTCTTACAGGAAGTTTTTTTCTATGTCTTAATCCTCTATAAGTACCTAAATCAGTTAATCTTTTAATATTTAAAGAAACCTGACTTCTTAAATCACCTTCAACTTTATATTTATTTTCTATATATTCTCTAATTTTTAAGACTTCTTCATCAGTTAAACTACTAACTCTTTTGCTATCTGAAATTCCAACATTTTTACATATTTTTTTTGATGTTGTTAATCCAATTCCATAAATATATGTTAAAGCAGTTTCTACACGTTTGTTAGTTGGTAAATTTATTCCAGAAATACGAGCCAATTGAATACCTTAAAAAATAAAACGAATTATACTAAGTAATGGATTTAAGTCAATAAAAAGTAACATAATATTAATTAATAATAAATTTATAGTATGGCATTTATATCAATTGAGACATTTTCAATAGATTTCATACCATCTATTTTCTTTAAAATTTTTTCTTTTTTATATAGTTCAATTAGAGGTCTCGTTTCTTTTAGATAAACTTCTATACGTGATTTTAAAACCTCTGTGTTATCATCTTTTCTATTTTCTTCTAATTGTCTTTTCTCAATTCTTTTAATTACTTCATCTTTATCGATTGAAAGATGTAAAACATGATCAATTTTTTTATCAATTTTTTTTAATAAATCATTAAATGCTTTTGCTTGATCTAGGTTTCTAGGAAATCCATCAAATAAAATTCCATTATTTGAAGACAATTCTCTAGATAATATTTTTTCAACAATATCAATAATAATATCATCACTAACAAGCTTTCCATGATTAATTATCTCATCTATTTTTTTTCCTATATTAGTTTTTTTATTAACTTCATTTCTCAAAATATCACCAGTTGAGAAATGAAATAATTGATTAGTTTCACATATTATTTTTGCTTGCGTGCCCTTACCTGCTCCTGGAGGTCCTAACAAAATAATTATCATCTTTCTTAAAAACCACCCTTAAAATCAGTTTTCTTTAATAAATCCTGGTATTGATGAGCAAATAAATGTGATTGTATTTGCCCAATTACATCCATCATAACCACTATTACAATTAAAAGGCTTGTTCCTCCAAAATAAAAAGGGACAGAAAATTTTGAAATCAATAATTCTGGTATAATACAAACAGTTCCTAAATAAATAGCTCCAACAAATGTTAATCTAGTTAAAACATAATTAAAATAACTTGCTGTATTTTCTCCAGGTCTAATACCAGGTATGAAGCCTCCATTTTTTTTTAAATTATCTGCTGTTTCTTCTGGATTAAAAACTATTGAGGTATAAAAAAAACAAAAGAAAACTATTAATGAAAAATATAACATTAAATATAGTGGTTTTCCATGTGCTAAATAGTTGCTAATAGTATTTAAAAAACCAGGTCCTCTTCCCCCTGTCACACCAGTTAAAGTTAAAGGTAAAAGCAAAATAGATGATGCGAATATAGCAGGAATAACACCTGACATATTTAATTTAAGTGGCATATGACTACCCTCACCACCATACATTTTGTTACCAACTTGTCTTTTTGGATATTGGACAAAAATCTTTCTTTGTGCTCGTTCCATAAAAACTATAAATCCAAAAATTAGCAATACAAAAAAAATTAATGCTATAACAAAAAAAGGAGAAAGTGCGCCAGTTCTAACTAATTCAAATGTTCCTGCTACTGCTGAAGGTAAATTAGCAACAATACCAGCAAATATAATTAGAGATATTCCATTACCTATTCCCCTTTGAGTTATTTGCTCACCCAACCAAAGTAAAAAAACTGTTCCTCCAATTATTGTGATTACTGTGCTTAATCTAAAAAAAAGTCCTGGATCAATTACTGCAGAACCACCGGCTCCTCCTAAATTTTCAAGACCTACAGCAAGGCCATATCCTTGAAAGGTTGCTAATAAAACAGTCCCGTACCTTGTATATTGGTTAATTTTTTCTCTACCTTGTTCACCACCTTCTTTCTTTAATTGTTTTAAAGTAGGATTCATAGCTGATAGTAATTGCATAATAATTGAAGCAGAAATATATGGCATGACACCAAGTGCAAAAATACTCATTCTTTGGACAGCACCTCCAACAAACATATCAAACATACCAAGTAAACCGCCAGAATTTTGTTGGAAAATTTCTTGAAAAATATCTGAATTAATTCCTGGTATAGGGATAAAAGTACCTAATCTATATACTATTAAAGCAAAAAGAACAAAAAGAATTTTTTTTTGTAAATCTTTTGCTTTACTAAAAGCACCCATATTTTGATTCATATAATCAGATGAGGACATAATTTTATTTATTATTTATTTCTTTTCTTTTTCTTTATTTATTTTTTTTTGTTCTTTATTATTATTCAAATTACTAGAATTATCTTTTTTAATATTTTCTTTTTGTGATTTTTTTGAATTAAGATCAATAAGACTCAATTTACCTCCTATTTTCTCAATTTTCTTTATTGCATTCTTGCTTGCTTTATGAGCAGTTAATGTGATTTTTACTTTCAATTCACCATTAGATAAAATTTTTATTCCATTTAATTTTTTTTTTATAATTTTTTTCTTCAATAAAAGAGCTTCGTCAATATGTTCGTTGGAATTAATAATTTTTTTTTCAATTAAATTTTGTATTTGTAATAAATTAAAAACATTAAATTTTTTTTTAAAAATATTTACAAAACCTCTTTTAGGTAATCTTCTATATAATGGCATTTGGCCACCTTCAAAACCTTTTATAGCAACTCCTGAACGAGATTTTTGACCTTTATGCCCTCGCCCTGAAGTTTTTCCAGTTCCAGAACCTATTCCTCTTCCTAATCTTTTTTTTAATATTTTTTTTTTTTTATAATTTACTAGTGTATTGAGCATTTTACAATTTAACCTTTTTCTACTCTTATTAAATGATTAATTTTTTTTATTAAACCTTTTGTTGGGGCATTATTAACAATTGATTTAGTAGAACCAATTTTTTTTAAACCTAATGAAAGCAAATGTTTTTTTTGGATTTTATTTCTACCAATTGAACTTTTAATTTGCGTAACTTTTATAAGGTTTTTATTTATTTTTTTCTTTTCCATTTTCTTTCTTCTTTTTTAAATATAAATCTGTTACTTTTTTTCCTCTTCTTTCAGAAATCTTTTTAATATCTTCTAATTGATATAATGCATCAAATGTTGCTCGAACCATATTATGCGGATTTGTTGTTCCTATTGATTTTGCTACAACATCCTGAACGCCTAAAGCTTCAAAAACAGAACGAATTGGCCCACCAGCTATAATTCCAGTTCCTGGAGGAGCTGATTTAAGCAAAACTTTTCCAGATCCATGGGTTCCTTCTACGTCATAATAAAAAGTTCTATTTTTTTTTAAAGGAAAATATTTCATATTTCTTTTTGCTTTATCAGTAGCTTTTCTTATAGATTCTGGGAATTCTTTTGCTTTTCCATTTCCAAATCCTGCTTTACCTTTACCATTACCAACAACAACTAGTGCTGCAGTTCCAAATCTACGCCCACCTTTTACAACTTTTGATACTCTATTTACAAAAACTACTTTTTCAATAATATTATCAGGATTATTTCTTTGATTCCTCTGATCTCTTTTTTTAATATCAACTTCCATAATTAAAATTCCAATCCACCTTTCCTAGCACCTTCAGCCAATGCTTTAACTCTTCCATGATAAAGAAACTTTCCTCTATCAAAAATAACTTTTTTGATACCTTTTGTTTTTGCTTTTTCCGCTAATGCTTTACCTATTTCTTCTGCTGCTTGTTTATTTCCAGTACCTTTTAATTTACTTTTAATATTTTTATCTAATGTAGAAGAAGAAATAACAGTTGTTCCTTTTTTATCATCTATTATTTGCGCATAAATATTATTTAAAGATCTAAAAACTGAGAGCCTAAACCGACCTTTAGCAACTTTTTTTAATTTTGCTCTTATTCTTGTTTTCCTAACTAAAATTTTTTTATGAATATTCATTTTATTTTTTCTTACCTTCTTTTCTTAAAATATGTTCATTTTCGTATCTGATACCTTTTCCTTTATAAGGTTCAGGTTTTCTAAAAGATCTAATATCAGCTGCAACTTGTCCAACTTGAGATTTATCTGAACCAGAAATTTCTATTGTATTTGGATCCGGACATTTAATGTTAATTCCTTCTATAATCGGATATTCTATATCATGACTATATCCAGCACTAATCTTTAACATTTTTCCTTGCAATGCAACTTTATATCCAGTTCCAACTAATTTTAAAGTTTTTTTAAAATCGTTTATACATCCTAAAATAATATTATTAATAATACTTCTGGTTGTTCCCCATATCATTTGTGTTTTTTTATTTATTTGTTTAGGTTGTATTAGAATTTTTTTGTCTTCTATGGAAATATTAAGATCTTTAGAAAATTTAAACTGCTTTTCTCCAGACTTTCCTTTTATAATTACATTAGAATCTGAGAGTGAAACATCAACCCCATCTGGTATTTCTATTGGAGTATTCCCTGTTCTAGACATTTATAAAATAAAAAAAATTAATTAAAAAATTTGACATAAAATTTCACCACTTAAATTTTCAGTTCTTGCAGTTTTATCTGTCATTATTCCTTTTGATGTTGAAACAATGGTTACGCCATAACCTTTAAAGTACGAAGGTAACTTTCTTAACTTTGAATAAACTCTGCGACCTGGTTTAGAAACTCTTGAAATAATTTTAATTGATGGTTTACCATTAACATATGATAAAAAAATTTTAATTTGTTTAATATTTTTTTTAATTTCTTTTTCTTTAAAAGATTGAATATATCCTTCTTCTTGGATTATTTTTAAAATATTCATTTTTAATTTTGAAGATGGTGTGCGAACAAACTCCTTACGAAGCATAAGACCATTTCTTATTGTTGTTAACATATCTCCTATAGTATCATTTACTGTCATAATAATAATTTACCAACTTGATTTAGTAATTCCTGGTAATTTTCCATCACTTGCTAATTCTCTAAAGGCAATTCTTGATAATTTAAATTTTCGATAATTTCCTCTTGGTCTTCCAGTTATCATGCATCTATTTCTAAGACGACATGGTGTACTATTTTTTGGTAATTTTGATAATTTATTAATTGCATCTAAACGCTCTTCTGGATTTGTTTTTTTATTCTTTATTATTTTTTTTAAAGAAATTCTTTTTTTAATATATTTTTTTACTAAATTTTCTCTTCTTAAATTTCTTTGAATTAAACTTAATCTTGTCATAGTACTATTTATTTAAAGGAAAATTAAAAGCTTTCAATAAAGATTTTGCTTCATTATTATTTTTAGTTGACGTAACTATAGTAACGTCCATACCTTTGACTTTATCTATTTTATCATAATCTATTTCAGGAAAAATAATATGTTCCTTAATACCAAAAGTATAATTACCTAAACCATCAAAATTCTTTACAGATAAACCTGAAAAGTCTTTTGTTCGTGGTAAGGCAATGTTAATTAATCTATCAATAAATTCATACATTTTTTTCTTTCTTAATGTTACTTTACAACCAATAGGCATATCTTTCTTAGTTTTAAAATTTGCAACTGCTTTCTTTGTTTTAGTAACTATAGGCATTTGCCCTGAAATTTTTTTTAAATCTTCAACAGCAGCTTCTAATTTTTTTTTATCACTAGCTTCAAGACCTAATCCCATATTTATAACAATTTTTTTTATCTCTGGAACAGAAAAAATATTTTTTAAACCTAATTCTTTCTTTAAATTAGGTTTTATAGAATTTTTATATTCATCAAGAAGTCTAGCCATTTTTAATATTATCTCCTGTTTTTTTTTCAAATCTTATTTTTTTATTATTTTCGAATTTATAACCAATTTTTGTATTTTTTCCATCTTTTATAGAAACTAAAGATAAATTAGATAGATGAACACTTAATTCTTTTTCAATTATACCCCCGCCGCTTTGCTTTGAAGGTTTTTCATGTTTTTTTACAACATTAACTCCTTTAATTAAACCTCTGTTTTTTTTAGGAAATATAGATAATATTGATCCTGTTTTTCCTTTATCTTTTCCTGATAGTACAATAACATTATCTCCTTTTTTTAATTTTGTTTTAAAATTTACCATTTTTATAAAACCTCTGGTGCTAATGAAATAATTTTAGTGAATTTTTTGAATCTAAGTTCTCTTGTTACTGGTCCAAAAATTCTAGTACCTATTGGTTCTCCTTCCTTCGTTAACAAAACAGCTGAATTTTTATCAAATCTGATTGTTGATCCATCATTTCTGGAAACACCTTTTTTTGTTCTAACTACAACAGCTCTAGTAACTTCACCTGGTTTAACTTTACCATTTGGTATAGCTTCTTTTACTGATACAACAATTACATCACCTATACTTGCGCTTCTTCTTTTTGAACCACCTAAAACTTTGATACACTGAACAAGTTTAGCTCCTGAATTATCTGCAACGCTTAATTTTGTTTCTGTAATAATCATTTTTTAATTTTTTCTAATTTTTTTTCACTAAATAATATAAATCTTTTTGTTTTTGAAATTGGTCTAGATTCAATAATTTGTACAAGATCACCAACCTTAGAAACATTACTTTCATCATGTACAGCATATTTTTTATTTCTTTTTAAAAATTTCTTATATTTTTTATGCATATATTTATCTTCGACATCAACAATAATTGTTTTATCTGTAGAATTTTTTATAACTTTTCCTTTAAATATCTTTTTTGACATTAGTTACTCCTGAAATATTCTGTTTTAATCTTGTTAATGTTCTTGCAATGTCTTTTTTTACTTGTTCAATTCTTCCTGGTTTTTCTAATTGTCCATTTTTTTGTTGAAACCTAAGATTATAATTTTCTTTTTTAAGATTCTTTAATAATTCAATTAATTCGTCTTTAGTTTTTTTTTTTATATCTGTATATTTCATTTAACTACCTATTCTTTTTACAAAAGTTGACTTAATTGGAAGTTTAGCTGCTCCCAATAATAAAGCTTTTTTTGCAATTTCATTACTAACACCTTCAACTTCAAACAGAATTCTTCCTGGATGAATTCTACAAGCCCAATATTCAACTGCACCCTTACCTTTACCCATTCTAACTTCTGCTGGTTTTTTACTTACTGGAATATCTGGAAAAATTCTAATCCAAACTCTTCCTTCTCTTTGCATTTCTCTAGTTATAGCTCTTCTAGCTGCTTCAATTTGTTTTGAATTAATTCTTCCTGGTGTAATTGCTTTTAAACCGTAACTACCAAAATTTAATTTAAAACCTTTATAAGCTTTACCATGTATTCTTCCTTTATGTTGTTTTCTAAATTTTGTTTTTTGAGGTAATAACATTTTATTTATTTTTAAGATTATCTATTTTATTTTTATCATTATTTGAAGATAATTCTTCGCCTTTATATAACCATACTTTTATACCGACACTACCGTAGGTTGTTCTAGCTGTTGATGCAGCGTAATCAATTTGAGCTCTAAGTGTATGTAAAGGGATTCTTCCTTCTTTAAACCATTCAAGTCTAGCAATTTCAGCTCCGCCAATTCTACCACCGACACTTAATCTGATACCTTTTGCTCCTAATTTTAACGCTGATTGAACAGCGCGTTTCATAACTCTTTTTGTTGCTGCACGATTTTCAAGTTGCATAGCGATATTATCGGCAACAACTTTTGCATCTAATTCTGGTTTTTTTGTTTCAACAATATTTAAATTAACTTCTGTTTTTGTAAGATCTGATAATTTTTTTTTTAATTTTTCTATATCAGCGCCTTTTTTACCTATAATAATTCCAGGTCTCGATGCGTTTATAGTAATAATAAGTTTTTTAGATGATCTTTCTATCAAAACTTTTGAAAGTCCTGCTTTTTTTAATTCTGATTCAATATATTTTCTAATTTTTAGATCGCCTTCTAAAAAAGTACCATAATTACTATCAGCATACCACTTAGAATCCCATGTTCTATTAATACCTAATCTTAAACCAGTTGGATTAACTTTTTGTCCCATTATTTATTTTCCTCAATCTCCTTTGATTTATTTAAATTTTTTTTATTAGATTTATTATTATCTTTAATATTTTCTTCTTGTTCTTTTAATTTAATTGTTAAATTACTAAATGGTTTTAAAATTCTAACACCTCTACCTTTAGCTCTTGCTTTAAATCTTTTCATTACAAGGCCTCTACCAACAGAAGCTTCATGAATATATAATTTATCAACATCTAATTGATGATTGTTTTCAGCATTAGCAATTGCAGATTGTAAAGCTTTTTTAATATCGATAGATATACGTTTTGAAGAAAAAGATAAATAATTTAACGCTTTTCCTACATTAACTCCTCTTATAGGAGAAATAATAATATTGAGTTTTTTTGGACTTATTTTAACTGATTTTAAATATACTCTTGCTAAATTATCTTCTTTTTTTTTATTTAAAGTTTCATTTGCAATTTTTTGCTCATTATCTTTTTTATTACTTTCTTGATTTGTTTTATTATTTTCAATCATTTACTTTTTTTCCTCTTTATTTGTATCCTGTGGTTTATCTTCTGTAGATTTAGGAGCATCGGCTGGTGGTGCACTTGTAGAACCACTTGGTGTACCTGTAGGTTTTGCCTTTGTATCTGTTTTACCAGCTGCAGAATGTGAATTAAAAGTTCTGGTAGGAGAAAATTCACCAAATTTATGTCCTATCATGTTTTCATTGACACTAACTGGAATAAATTTATTACCATTATAAACACCAAAAGTTAAACCAACAAATTCAGGTAAAATAGTTGATCTTCTTGTCCATATTTTGATTACCTGACTAGTTTTTCCAGACTTACGAACAGCATCTGCTTTTTTTAATAGATATTCTTCGTAAAAAGGTCCTTTCCATGTTGAACGTGCCATAATTATTTTTTACCTCTAGATCTAATAATAAATTTATCGGTTTTTTTATTTTTTCTTGTTTTAAATCCTTTAGTTGGTTTTCCCCATGGGGTTGATGGATGTCTTCCTCCAGAAGTTCTTCCTTCTCCGCCACCATGAGGGTGATCTATAGGATTCATTGCTACTCCTCTAACTTTTGGTCTAAAACCTAACCATCTTTTTCTACCAGCACTACCAATTTTTATATTTTTATTATCAAGATTAGAAACAGTTCCAATAGTAGCAAAACAATTTTCATTAACATTTCTTATTTCACCAGAGTTTAATTTTATTATTGCTTTGCCTGAGTCTATAGCTAATAAATTAACTGATGCTCCTGCGGATCTTGCTAATTGTGCACCTTTTCCAGGCTTCATTTCAATATTATGTAAAACTGTTCCAACAGGAATATTTTTTAAAGACATACAATTTCCAATTCTAATATCTACTTTTTCACCTGATTGAATTTTATCACCAATTTTTAACTTATCTGGAGCAATAATATAAGATTTTGTTTTATCTTCATATTCTACTAAAGCTATATAAGCAGTTCTAATAGGATCATACTCAATACGAACTACAGTTGCTGACATATCATACTTATTTCTTTTAAAATCTATAATTCTATATTTTTTTTTATGACCACCGCCTCGATGTCTTGATGTTATTCTTCCTGAATTATTTCTTCCAGATTTTGAAATATATTTTTTTGTTAAAGCTTTTTCAGCATTACCTTTCCATAGACTTTCCTTATTAACTAAAACAGCGTGTCTTCTTGTTGATGTATACGGTTTAAAATTTTTCATTTTTTTAAATTCCAGTTGTTATATCAATTTTTTCCCCTTTTTCTAAGGAAATAATTGCTTTTTTAATATCTTTTCTTTTTCCTTTTTTACCTTTAAATCTTTTAGTTTTACCCTTCGTAACTATAATATTAATTTTTTTTACATTTACTCCAAATAAGTTTTCAACTGCTTCTTTAACATTAGTTTTATTAGCATTCATAGAAACTACGAAAACAACTTGGGAATTATTTGATAATAAAGTACCTTTTTCAGTAATTATCGGTTTTTCAATTAAATCATAAAACTTTATTGGTAATTTATCTTTTTGATTTTTTTCTTTTTCTTTTTTTTTAAAAATCATATTAATTTTTTTTCAACCTCAGCTAATGCTTCTTTTGTAATGACTAAATTATTAAATTTTAAAATATCATAAACATTTATTCCCATTACTGGTAAAAAACTAATATTATTAATATTTAAAATTGATTGTTTAAAATTTTTATCATATTTATTAATTTCAACGATTAATGCTGATGCAATTTTAAGTTTTTTAAGTTTTTTTGAAATTTCTTTTGTTGAGGGTTTAGCTAATTTAAGCTGATCAATTATTATAATTTTTTTTTCTTTTTCCTTAAGTGATAATGCAGTTTTTAAACCTAATTTTCTTATTTTTTTTGGAAGTTTTTGTTTATGATCTCTTAAAACTGGTCCGTGTGTTACGCCTCCTCCTCTTAATATATTAGTTTTTAAATTACCTCTTCGAGCATTACCTGTACCTTTCTGCTTAAAGGCTTTTTTTGATGTGCCTCTAATTTCAGAACGTTGCAAAACTTTATGGGACCCCTGTCTTCTATTTGATAATTGCCAATTTACAACATCTTTTAAAATATCTTTTCTTATTGGAAGAGAAAAAATATTTTTATTTAAATCAATACTGCCTACTTTTTTTGAATCTAAATTTATAACATCATGTTTCATAATTATTTTTTAACCTCTTTTTTATCTCCACCTTCATTTTTTTTTTCAGTAGTTTCATCTTGTTTACTTTTATCTTTTGTTTTCGAAGATTCTTCAATAATTTCTTCTTTTTTTTCTTTTACTCTTAATGATTTAGGTTTAATAGCATCTCTTAAAACTAAGATAGTGCCTTTAGAACCAGGTACCGCTCCTTTAACTAAAATCAAATCATCTTCATTATTAATATCTACAACTTCAAGATTATGTACTGTAATTTTTTTATAACCCATTTGTCCTGCCATTTTTTTTCCTTTAAAAGTTCTACCAGGATCCTGACATTGTCCTGTAGATCCGTGACTTCTGTGCGAGATTGATACTCCGTGAGAAGCTCTTAATCCTCCAAAATTATGTCTTTTCATTGAACCTGCAAAACCTTTACCTATTGATTTACCAATTGCATCAACGTATTGTCCGACTTTAAAAAAACTAGCATTTAGTGTATCTCCTATCTTAGGGTTAGTTTCATCTACTTTAACTTTGAATTCTAAAATCTTTCTTTTTGGTTCTATTTTTAATTTTGAAAAATAATTTCTAATTGGTTTGGTTACATTTTTTATTTTAATTTTTCCAGCAGCTATTTGGATATATTTTGAATCGGAAACCGCTCCATCTCTAATTCTAGTAACATAATTCTTTTCAATACCAAGCAATGTAACTGGAACATTTGTTCCATCATCTTTAAAAAATCTTGTCATACCTAATTTTTTTGCAACTAATCCTATTCTCATTATTATTCCTTACAATTATGTTTTTATTTCTACATTAACTCCTGAAGCAATATCAAGGTTCATTAAAGCATCAACTGTTTGCGGAGTTGGGTTAATAATATCAATTAAACGTTTGTGTGTTCGCATCTCAAATTGTTCTCGAGATTTTTTATCTACATGGGGTGATCTTAAAACCGTAAACTTATTTTTTTTTGTTGGTAAAGGAATTGGACCTAAAATTTTTGCACCTGTTTTTTGTACTGTATTTACTATTTCAATTGTAGATTGATCTAATAATTTATGATCATATGCCTTTAATCTTATGCGAATATTTTGTTTAACCATTTTTTTCTGCTTCCTGTTTACCGACTTTTCCTGATTTAATTTCTTCAGCTACATTTTGTGGTACTTGAGCATAATGGTCAAATTGCATTGTAAATTGCGCTCTTCCTTGGCTCATTGATCTTAAATTATTAACATACCCAAACATATTTGCTAATGGAACCTTTGCTTTAAAAACTCTAGCATTTCCTCTTTGTTCCATAGCCCCAACTTGCCCTCTTCGTGAATTTAAATCTCCAATAATATCTCCCATATAATCTTCAGGAGTAACAACTTCTACATCCATTACAGGTTCTAAAAGAACAGGCGATGCTTTTGCCATTCCCTCACGAAAAGCTGCTTTTGCTGCTAATTCAAAACACATTACATTTGAATCGACATCATGAAAATCGCCATCTACAAGAGTGGCTTTATAATCAATTACTGGATAACCAGCTATTATTCCAGTATCATTAGCCATCTCCAATCCTTTTTGAACTCCTGGAATATATTCTTTTGGAACTGATCCTCCTTTTATTGTGTCATCAAAAACAAAACCTGTTCCAGGTTCTTGATTTTCAAATAAAATTTTGACTCTTGCATATTGTCCGGCACCACCAGATTGCTTTTTATGTGTATAATCTATTTCTGCAGTTTGATTTATAGTTTCTCTATATGCAACTTGTGGAGCTCCAACATTAGCTTCAACTTTAAATTCTCTTTTCATTCTATCTACAATAATATCTAGATGTAATTCTCCCATTCCTTTAATAATTGTTTGACTACTTTCTTCATCTTGAGTTACTCTAAATGAAGGATCTTCTGCTGCTAATTTAACAAGTGCCTCACCCATTTTATCTTGATCAGCTTTTGTCTTAGGTTCTACTGCAACTTCAATAACAGGATCAGGAAAATCCATTTTTTCTAAAATAATTGGATTATTAGGATCACAAATAGTTTCTCCTGTTGTTGCACCTTTTAAACCAGCAATTGCAACTATATCTCCTGCATAAGCTTCTTTTATATCTTCTCTATCATTACTATGCATTAACATCATTCTACCTAATCTTTGTGTTTTTCCTTTGACTGAAAGTAATACGTTATCCCCTTGATTAATTTTTCCTGAATAAATTCTACAAAAAGTTAATGTTCCAACAAATTCATCATTTGCGATTTTAAAAGCAATCGCTGAAAATGGTTCATCATCATTTGATTGACGGGATATTTCTTCTTCTTCATTTTTTGGATCAACTCCTTTAGCAGGAATAACTTCATTTGGTGCTGGTAAAAAATCTACAACAGCATCTAATAATGGTTGAACACCTTTATTTTTAAAAGCACTTCCACACAAAACAGGGACAAAACTAAATGCAACAGTTCCTTTTCTAATACATTTTTTTATTTCTTCTTCTGTTGGAATTTCGCCATTCAAATATTTTTCCATAATTTCATTATCTTGCTCAACAACTAATTCAATCAATTCGTTTCTTGCTTTTTCTACTTTTTCTTTCATATCATCTGGCACATCAACTTCATTAAATTCAGCACCCAATTCTTCATCTTTCCAAACAATTGCTTTATTTTTTATTAAATCAATTACACCTTTAAAATTTTCTTCAGAACCAATTGGTAATTGTGTAATAGCAGGTTTCACATTTAATCTATCTTTAAACATTTGAACACAATTATCAAAATCTGCCCCCATTCGATCCATTTTGTTAACGAAACAAAGTCTTGGAACTTTATATCTGTCAGCCTGACGCCAAACTGTTTCGGATTGTGGTTCAACTCCTGCAACTCCATCAAAACAACAAACTGCTCCATCTAGAACTTTAAGTGATCTTTCAACTTCAATAGTAAAATCTACATGGCCAGGAGTATCTATAATATTAATTCTATGATCATTCCAATAACAAGTTGTTGCAGCAGAGGTAATAGTTATTCCTCTTTCTTGTTCCTGTTCCATCCAATCCATTGTTGCGTTTCCATCATGAACTTCACCAATTTTATGTGATTTACCTGTATAATATAAAACTCTTTCAGTAGTCGTAGTTTTACCTGCATCTATATGAGCACATATGCCAATATTTCTGTATTTACTTATATCTGTTGTTCTAGCCATAAAATTATTTTTCTACCATCTAAAATGAGCAAAAGCTTTATTAGCATCAGCCATTTTATGTGTATCTTCTCTTTTTTTCACAGCGCCACCTTTATTCTGATGAGCATCCAAAAATTCTTGGTACAACTTTATTTCCATATTTTTTCCACTTCTTTTACGTGCAGCATCTATAATCCATCTTATTGCTAAAGCTTGCGATCTATCTACTTTAACTTCAACCGGTACCTGATAGGTTGCTCCACCAACTCTTCTAGATCTAACTTCTACTCTAGGTTTAACATTATTTAAAACATCATGAAAAAATTTAGTTGCTTCAACCTTCATTTCTTTTGAAATTTTCTCCAAAATTGTATAAATGATTTTTTCAGCAGTAGTTTTTTTTCCATCAAGCATAACTACATTTACAAACTTAGAAATCACTCTGTCCTTATATTTTGGATCAGGTAATATTTCTCGTTTATTTATTCTTTTTCTTCTAGACATAATGTTTAAAATTATTTAGGTTTTTTAGTTCCGTAAAGAGATCTTCTTTGTTTTCTATCAGAAACTCCCTCTGTATCAGCGTTTCCTCTTAAAATATGATATCTTACACCTGGTAAATCTTTAACTCTTCCTCCTCTTATCATAACAACTGAATGTTCTTGTAAATTATGGCCTTCACCTGGTATATAAGTAGTAACTTCAAAACCATTAGTAAGCTTTACTCTAGCAACTTTTCTCAATGCTGAATTTGGTTTTTTTGGTGTAGTTGTATATACTCTTGTACAAACGCCTTTCTTTTGAGGTGAGTTTTTTAAAGCAGGAACTTTATTCCTAGATACAACTTTTTTTCTCCCATGTCTAACCAATTGATTAATAGTTGGCATAATTTTCTATATAACCCTTAGTAAATAATTAATAAATCCTTAAAACGAGATAATATGTATTTAAGTTAGGTAATCAACAAAAAAAGACATGAAATTTAATTAATTTTTCTTTATTTTTTTGTTGTACTTTTTGGACTCTTTAAAGCCTTTTTTTCTACTAAAGATAATATTTCTTTATCTTTTTCTAAAGCAGTTTTTTTATAGTTTCTAACTTTGTTTCCTGTTCCAGCTGGTATTAATCGACCAACTATAACATTCTCTTTTAAACCTGTTAATCTATCAACTTTATTATTAACAGCGGCATCTGTTAACACTCTTGTTGTTTCTTGAAAAGATGCAGCAGAAATAAAAGATTTAGTTTGAAGTGCAGCTTTAGTAATACCCTGTAATAATATTTTACCTACTGCTAACTTTTTATTATCTTTTTTTAACTTTTTATTAGTTTCATCAAAAATATCTTTAAAAACAACTTCGCCAGGAAGAAAAGAAGAATCTCCTACCTCAGTGATACTTACTTTTTTTAACATCTGACGTAATATTACTTCTATATGCTTATCATTTAACTGAACACCTTGTAATCTATAAACATCTTGTATCTCATTAATCATAAAATTTGCAAAAGCAACAGGTCCTAAAACTTCTAAAATATCATGTGGTGTCGGTTGTCCATCAACTATTAAATCACCTTTATTAATTAAATCTCCTTCATTTACATTTATATGTCTACCTTTAGGTACAAAATATATTTTTTCTGGTTGCTTCTTATCAATTGGTTCAACAACAATAGCTCTTTTAGCTTTATAATCCTTACCCCATTTAACTATTCCATCTATAGCATTTAAAATACCATGTTCTTTTGGTTTACGAGCCTCAAATAAATCTGCAACCCTTGGCAAACCACCTGTTATATCCTTAGATTTTGAAGTTTCTCTTGGAATTCTAGCAATAACGCTTCCTGCTGAAATTTTTGTTCCATTTGGAATGCTTAAAACTGCTTCTATAGGTAAATAATATCGTGCTTCTTTATCTTTAGCTGTTTTTACAATTTTTCCTTTATCATCAACTACTTTTATTTGTGGTTTTAAATCTTTACTTTTTGGATTTAATTTCCAATCAATAACAGATCTGTGTGAAATTCCTGTAGAAGCATCAACTGTTTCTCTTGATGAAAAACCATCTATAATATCTTTATATTCTACAGTACCAGTTTTTTCTGAAATTATAGGAATTGTATAAGGATCC
>MDSY01151215.1_pt1 | contig 25022 bp, 22 predicted proteins | sample 811131 | NCBI WGS metagenome assembly MDSY01 (sample SAMN05326643, study PRJNA326480) | marine metagenome | isolation source: seawater | place: Atlantic Ocean: South West | collected 2010
AGAGATAGGAGGTACAGTTGGTGATATTGAATCCCTACCCTATATTGAGGCTGTTCGTCAGTTGATTTGGGAGCTTGGTGATGAAAATGCAATGGTAATCCACTTAACTCTGATACCTTATTTGTCTGCTGCTGGAGAGTTAAAAACTAAGCCAACTCAACACTCTGTTAAAACTTTGATGGAAAGTGGAGTAAAAGCTAATGTTTTGGTATGTAGAACTGAACACAAAATATCCGACGATATCCGAAGAAAACTAGCACTTTTTTGTAATGTAAAACAGCAAGCAGTTATTGAGTCTATTGATGCTGAAACAATCTATGATGTTCCTTTGTTAATGCAAAACGAAGGATTGGACCAAGTTGTACTAAATACTTTGAATTTAAAAAGTAAGCCTAGCGATTTAGATCGATGGAAAGATTTTTTAGTTAAACATAAAAATCCTAAACAACAAATCATAATTGGTTTGATTGGGAAATATGTTGAATTACAAGATTCTTACAAGTCAATTCTTGAATCTATCATTCATGCGGGTGCTTCTAATGAAATAAAAGTAATAGTAGAATCTATTCATTCTGAACATATATCCTCTCAAAACGTATCAAAAAAACTTAAAAATTTAGATGGTGTAATAGTTGCTCCAGGTTTTGGAGGTCGAGGAATTGAAGGTAAAATTGATACGATTCGATATGTTCGAGAAAACAACATCCCATTTTTTGGAATTTGCCTTGGTATGCAAATGGCTATTATCGAGCATGCTCGAAACGTAATGGGTCTTTTAGAAGCAAATTCAACCGAAATGGATGAGCACTGTAAAGAGCCTGTTATTTCAATTATGGAAAACCAAAAGACTAAAACAGAGATGGGAGGAACTATGCGATTGGGTGCATGGGACTGTGAATTATTAGAAGAATCTTTAGCATATAAAGCTTACAGGAAAAATACCATATCTGAACGTCACCGTCACCGATATGAATTCAATAATCATTACAGAAAAGACATTGAAGCTTCAGGACTGAAAGCTACAGGAATTAATCCAAAAACAGGATTGGTTGAAATAGTTGAAAACCCTAATCACCCATGGTTTATAGGGGTTCAATATCATCCAGAATACAAGAGTACAGTACTTAACCCACATCCATTATTTATGGATTTCATTCAAGCTAGTTTACTAAATAAAAATTCAAAATAATCTTAGATAAAAGGTTCATGTTATTATGGAAGAGAAAAAATTTGACCCCTGGCAGTTTGTAGGATTTTTACTAATTGCAATGATTCTAACTTGGATGATTTATAATCAGCCGCCAATTGAAGAAACTGTTACTGTTAATGAAAATCTAACGGAATCTACTGCAAATAAAACACTTGAACAAATTAATACAGTTGGAGATAGTTATTCAGTTCTAAATAATCAAATAGTATCCTCTAATGGTACTTTTTCTAATTTATTTCAACTCACAACAACTAAAGAAGTTGATTTAGAAAATAAAAAGCTAGCAATTAAATTTAATCCAAAGGGTGCACAAATCACAAGCCTTTTTTTAAAGGAATTTAATAATTATAGAGAAGAACCTTTATACCTAATTAAAAACAATCAAAATTTCAATTATAGTTTTACTACTTCAGACGGAAGAGTTTTGAATACTGTTGATTTTTATTTTACTCCTAAATTAAGTGAAAGGGGCGGTAACCAGATTATTACTTTTACTGCATCAGTAAGTTCAGCTCAGTATATTGTTTTTGAATACGAAATTAACGCTAACGACTATATGGTTAATTTATCAATTCGTTCCGAGGGAATGCTACGTTTAATGAATACTCGAGAAAAGCAAAAAATAACATGGGATCTCAAAGCATTCAGGAATTCTCGAAGTATAGAATACGAAAATAGATACCATTTACTAACTTATAGCTTTGAAGATGATAAAATAGACTACTTATCTGGTGCGTCTAAAGATGAAGAACAAGACAAAGATGTTCATTGGATTTCTTACAAACAACATTTTTTCAATTCTATTTTAATACCATCAAAATCATTCGAAACGGTTGATTTTACTTCCGAAAGCTTAGTTGACTCAGACATAGTCGACCAACAATTCACTAAAATATATAAAACAGTAATCCCTGTTGTTTTAAATGGAGAAATTAATCATAATTTTAAATGGTATTTTGGTCCTACAGAATTTGAAACTTTAGCTAAATATGATTTAGGTCTAGAAAGGTCTATTGATTTTGGTTGGGGGATTTTTGGATGGATTAACAAGTACATTTTCACTCCTACATTTAATTTTTTAAGTGGCTTCTTGCCTTATGGAATCGCAATTATAATAATGACTATTTTGGTTCGTTTAGTAATGTCCCCAGTTACTTATAAGTCGTATGTTTCTCAAATTAAAATGAAGGTATTAAAACCAGAAGTTGATGAGATAACTGCAAAATATAAGGACGACTCTGTAAAGCGTCAACAAGAAACAATGGCACTATACTCTAAAGCAGGAGCAAATCCAATGTCGGGTTGTTTACCTGCTTTGATTCAGTTACCTGTGTTTTATGCTCTTTTTAGTTTCTTTCCAGTAGCTTTTGCTTTAAGAGAAAAAAGCTTTCTATGGGCAGATGATTTATCTTCTTATGATTCGATTTATGAATTAGGATTCAATATTCCTTTCTATGGAGATCACATCAGTTTATTTCCAATACTAGCTTCTATTGCAATTTTCTTTTACACTATGATGACTGCAGGACAGCAATCAGCACCTCAGCAACCTGGAATGCCTAATATGAAAGTAATCATGTATCTTATGCCTTTAATGATGCTGTTCTTTTTCAATAATTACGCAAGTGGCTTGAGTTTATATTACTTTGTTTCCAATGTATTAACAATACTATTAATGCTTGTTATTAAGAATTTTATTGTGGATGACGCTAAAATTTTGACACAACTTGAAGAAAACAAAAAGAAACCCAAGAAAAAAGGTGGCTTTTCTGCTCGTTTACAACAGGCAATGCAACAAGCTGAAAAACAGAAAAAAGCTAAAGGAAATAGATAGGTTTACAATTTGATTTCATCAAATTAGCTGTCACCTATATTCTATTCGCTATCTTTAAATAATGAAAAAGAAAGTCGTTGTTGGTCTCTCTGGAGGTGTCGATTCTAGCGTTGCTTCATACCTGCTTAAAGAACAGGGTTATGAAGTAATTGCACTTTTCATGAAGAATTGGCATGATGAATCTGTAACTATTTCAGATGAATGTCCTTGGCTTGAAGATAGCAATGATGCTATGATTGTAGCTGATAAATTGGGGATTCCATTTCAAACAGTTGATTTAAGTGTTGAGTATAAAGATCGGATTATAGATTATATGTTCGCTGAATATAAAAAAGGTCGAACACCTAACCCTGATATTTTATGTAATCGAGAAATCAAGTTTGATGTTTTTATGGATATTGCACTTTCTTTAGGAGCAGATTATATTGCAACAGGACATTACTGTCAAAAAGACTCTTTTCAAGATTCGGAAGGGGAAAAAATTTATCGTTTGCTAAGTGGTGTAGATTCCAATAAAGATCAGTCTTATTTTTTATGCCAACTTTCTCAAAAACAACTTTCTAAGGTTTTATTTCCTATCGGGGCTTTGCAAAAATCAGAAGTCCGAAAAATTGCTGCTGAGCAAAATTTAATTACAGCTGATAAAAAGGATTCACAAGGACTTTGTTTTATTGGTAAAGTAAGTTTACCTGATTTTTTAAAGCAAAAGCTCAAAGCAAAGTCTGGAAATATTTATGAAATACCTGAAACACATTTAATTTATCAAAATATTCAAACTATTTTTTCAAATCAATTAGAAATGTTAGCTTCTTATAGCTGTAAACAAAAATATAAATCTGTAGATGGAAAACTAGTTGGATTACACCAAGGAGCCCACTTTTTTACAAGGGGACAACGAAAGGGGATGGGGGTTGGAGGTACACCAGAACCTTTGTTTATAATCGACACTGATGTAGAAAATAATATTGTTTACACAGGTCAAGGAAAGCATCATCCAGGTCTTCTTAGGCGTGGTTTATTGGTTTTGAAAGATGAAGTTCATTGGGTACGAAATGATCTTAAAATCAAAAAAGGCGAACAATTGAATGTGATGGCTAGAATTCGTTACCGTCAGCCATTAGAGCAAGCGATACTCTATTTTGAAGACAAAGGATTATATGTGTTATTTAATACTCCACAGACTGCAATAAGTGAAGGTCAGTTTGTTGCATGGTATAGAGAAGAAGAACTTCTAGGTTCTGGGGTGATTTCTTAAGCCTTACTCACTCCTTTTTTAATATTTTATTCAAATCTAAAACAACTTGATTGTGAAGTATATCATCGAAAGTTTCTTCTTTTCGAATTAAATGAGCTTCTTGATTGATCCATAAAACTTCTGCAGGTCGAAATCTGGAATTATAATTACTTGCCATGGTTTGACAATAAGCACCTGCATTTCTGAAAATTAAAAAATCTCCTTCATTTATTTCAGCAATTTTTCGATTATTCCCAAAAGTATCAGTTTCACAGATATATCCAACTACAGAGTAAAATCTTTGCCTACCCTCAGGGTTAGATATGTTTTCTATTTCATGGTGTGATCCATAAAACATTGGACGAATTAAGTGGTTAAATCCACTATCTATTTGAGCAAAAACAGTCGAAGTTGTCTGCTTAACTACGTTTACTTTTGATATAAAAAACCCTGCTTCACTAACTAAAAATTTTCCTGGTTCAAAGGTCAGGGTAAGTTCCTTTCCATATTTTTTACAAAAATCATTGAACTTTTCTGTTAATCGCTCCCCTAGTTCTTCAATATTTGTTTCAATGTCTCCAGCTTTATAAGGAACTTTAAATCCAGAACCAAAATCAATAAAACTCAGGTTTCTAAATTTTTTAGCAGTTTCAAATAGTATCTCTGAGGCATGAAGAAAAACATCAATATCCAAAATGTCGCTCCCAGTATGCATATGGATTCCGTTGATATTCATTTTTGTATTTTCAGTAATTCGGATTAAATGAGGCATTTGGTGAATAGAAATTCCAAATTTTGAGTCAATGTGACCAACAGAAATATTATTATTTCCACCTGCCATTACGTGAGGATTAATTCTGATGCATACTGGGTTATTTGGGTATTTACTGCCAAACTGCTCTAATATAGAAAGGTTGTCAATATTTATTTGGACTCCCATATTTGCTACTTCCTCTATTTCGGATAAGGAAACTCCGTTAGGCGTATAAATAATAGAGCTTGGTTTAAACCCTGCGGCAAGACCAAGTTTTACTTCTTGTATTGAAACTGTGTCTAGTCCCGCACCAAGTTCTTGAATATATTTCAGGATAGAAATATTTGAAAGTGCTTTGGTTGCATAATTAAGTTTCAAATTTTTAACTCCACTAAAAGCATTGATCAGCCTATCGTATTGAAATTTTATTTTTTCAGCATCATAAACATAAAGTGGTCCCTTAAATTTTTTTGCTAGTGAAAGAAAATCTGCGTAGTTCATTTTTAAAAGTTTACACAAAATTAAAAACTATTACTATAAATAAAGGGTTTTACTGTAATATATTAAAAATATAAAATTTTGTTATATTTACAACAAAATACTTTTCCATTTGACTCATTCTTTTCGACTTAACTTCTCTATTTTTGTGGCAATTAATTTTGAAATAAATGAATTTACACGAATACCAAGGGAAAGAAATTTTAGCTAGTTTTGGAGTTGCAATACAAAGAGGAATTGTTGCTCAAACTTCAAAAGATGCCCTAGCTGCAGCTAAAACATTAACCGAAGAAACAGGGACCGGATGGCATGTTATTAAAGCACAAATTCATGCAGGTGGTCGAGGTAAAGGCGGCGGTGTTAAATTGGCTAAAAGTTTTGATGAGGTTTTATCCATTACTGATCAGATTCTAGGAATGCAATTAATAACACCTCAAACTCCTCCACAAGGCAAGCCTGTTCATCAGGTTTTAGTTTGTGAAGATGTGTATTACCCAGGTGAGTCAGAAACAAGTGAGTTTTATATTTCAGTTTTATTGAATCGAGCAACTGGTAGAAATATGATTATGTACTCTACTGAAGGGGGTATGGATATTGAAACTGTAGCAGATGAAACACCTCATTTAATTTTTACTGAAGAAATTGATCCTGCCACTGGAATGCTTCCTTTCCAGGCTCGTAAAGTTGCTTTTAATCTTGATTTAAGTGGACAGGCCTTTAAGGAAATGACTAAATTCATTTCCGCATTGTATAAAGCTTATGTAAAATCAGATTCTTCTTTATTTGAAATTAATCCTGTTTTAAAAACATCCGATAACAAGATTTTAGCTGTTGACGCTAAAGTATCCATAGATGATAATGCATTATTTAGACATAAAGATTATTTAGCTCTTCGAGATATTCGCGAAGAAAACCAAATAGAGGTTGAAGCTGGAGAAGTTGGCTTGAATTATGTTGATCTTGACGGAAATGTTGGCTGTATAGTTAACGGAGCTGGATTGGCAATGGCAACTATGGATTTGATTAAGCAAGCAGGAGGAGACCCTGCTAACTTTTTAGACGTTGGTGGCACAGCTGATGCTACTAGGGTAGAAATGGCATTTCGTTTGATATTGAAAGACCCAAATGTGAAAGTAATTTTAGTTAATATTTATGGTGGTATTGTCCGTTGTGATCGGGTTGCCCAAGGAATTGTTGATGCTTATAAAAATCTTGGTGATGCTATAAATGTTCCAATTATAGTTCGTTTACAAGGTACTAATGCAGATATAGCAAAAAATTTAATTGATAGTTCTGGTCTAAATGTTTTATCTGCAACTGCTTTTCAAGAAGCTTCAGACAAGGTTCAAGAAGCTTTAGTATAAGACATTTTGTCATCAATTTACACACTTATAATGACACTATGTCTTATTTTTTAAATTGGTACTTTATTTGAATAAAATAATTCAATTAATAACATTTAAAAAATATAGATATGAATTTAATAAAAAGAAATTTTCAATTAACTCCTTCGGTTTTTGATCAACTTATTTATAATCAACTTACTCATTACAATCTTCCAGAAGTTAAACAACCTGCTGTTAATATATCAGAGGACGATATTCGGTTTGTAATTGAATTTGCAGTTCCTGGTAAAACTAAAGCTGATTTTATTATTGAAGCCAAGGATGATGTTTTATCCATTAGTCTTGAAACTGATCAATCAGATTCGGATATTACAAGCTTGTATTACAAAAGGGAATTTGATTACACATCTTTTCAGAGAAACTTTACTATACCAGATAATGTTGCAACTGAAAAAATTAAAGCTCTTTATAACAAGGGTGTTCTGAAATTAACATTGCCTAAAAAAAAGGAAAGTTTACCAAAACCTAAAAAGTTAATAACTGTTAATTAGTTTGAGGAAAATTTTAGATAAAACGGCTTCAATTTGAAGCTTTTTTATCTTTATAAGAGTTTCACTTTATTTATAAATTTTTTTCCATAAATTTTTACCTGTAATTACTGTTGTTGTAATGAAACCAGAAAATAATGCTCCTCCAACTCCAGCAGTTACTATATCTTGTCCTGTTAGATAAAGTCCTTTAATTGGTGTTCTTGGGGTTAAAAATTTCTGCTGATATCGTTCAGGAGTATGCTCTAAACCATAAAGCTCTCCTTGTTCATAATTTACAAAATGCTTAGTTGTTAACGGCGTAGATAGTTCGTAACAATCAACTTTATCTTTGAGGTGAGGATATATTTTGAATAAATGATTTAATAAACGCTGAGCGAACCTTTCTTTATAATGTTCATATGTGTCTCCTCGTTTCATCCAATGGGTTTTATCCCATTGATGAAAGCTCTCGAAGGGAAGTAACGTAATAATATCTATTGTACTTTTACCAGGATAACGATTGGACCAATCTGGATCTTTTGCTGATGGAAAAGAAATATAAACTACTGGAAAAGGTTCTTCATGATCTTTCAAAAATCTCTCTACACAAGCATCATGATCTAAGTCTTCAGGATAAATCCATAAATTTCTCTTTGGTAATTTTAATTCTTTTGGAGTTCCGTTAAGACCTATATAAAGACACCCATGAGCTACAGAAGGTTTCACCTTTGTAAGTTGTTCTGAAAATTCTTTATAAATCTTATTTTTCTTAGGAATCATTTTTTTATACGTATTCATAATCCCTGCACCACTTATAATTAAAGGGGCATAAAAACATTTCCCATCGCTCATTTTTACTCCAACCGCTCGTTGCTTTTCTAGTACTATCTCTTCAACTTCTGCACTAATCAAAATTGTTCCTTTCGAATCTTCAATAACCGGGTCAATTGTTTTTACAATTTCAGATGAACCGCCTATTGGGAAACTACCACCACCAAAATAATGTTTTACAACTGAAGCATGCATTGCAAAACTACTTTGTTTAGGAGGCAGTCCATAATCACCATATTGCCCACAAAGTACTTTAATAAGTTCCCTGTTGTCAGTTAGTGATTGGAGGACCTCGAAGGTTGTCTTATCTGAAAACTCTTTGTATGGTTTTTGTAATATACCTCCAACGAGATTTCCAATAATTTTAGGTAGGGTCTTGTTTATATAAAATTTCCCCATGGCCTTATTAGCTTTGAATACTAAATCGACATATACTTCTATTGCTTTTCTTTCTTTAGGGAAATAGGATGCGAGCTGATCAATAAAATTATCAACTCCTTTAACGAAGTCATATTTCTTATCTCCAATAATTATTTGATCGTAAACTTCACCCATATCTTCCCAATGAAGATTTTTGTCTGTTATATAATCAAACATTTTACGCAATGCACTATTTTCTTTTTGAACTTCCCCTATGTAGTGAATACCAACATCCCATTCATAACCTTTTCTTTTAAAAACATGTGTAAACCCTCCTGCGGTGTAGTGTCTTTCGAGCATTAATACTTTTTTGCCTTCTTTAGCTAAAAATGCAGCAGTAGTTAGACTTCCCATTCCGGTACCTATAATAATGGCATCATATTGTTCTTCCAGTTGCAATGGTTTTTTATAGGATTGGATCATTTAAATTATTTTTTAGTTCATTAAAAATAGGCTTTTTAGCTCTTATTTCCTATGTAAGTTTTTGACTTAAAGATTAAATGTAAAACCCATTTGTTAAAAATTATCTAAATTAGTGAGTGAATTAGAAAAAAATTATATGAAAAAATTATACATCTTTGTTTTGAGTGTTTTGTTTGTAAGCTTGGTTTTAGCCCAAGAACGCCAAATTCCTGTTGATACTCTTGTGATTACAAATCACACTACAAATATTAAAGGCGTTTCTATTTCATATCAAGCTCAAACTGGAACGCAACCGGTATGGAATGAGGAAGGTAAGCCTATGGCAACTCTTTTTTACACCTATTATAAAAGAACTAACGATAAAAGAAAAGCTCCAAGACCAATAATTTTTTCTTTTAATGGAGGACCAGGATCTGCATCTGTATGGATGCATGTTGCCTATACTGGGCCAAATATTTTGCGGATTGATTCTGAAGGGTTTCCTGTCCAGCCTTATGGTTTTGACAGTAATCCATATTCTATATTAGATGTAGCTGATATAGTATTTATTAACCCCGTGAATACTGGATACTCTAGAATTATAGAATATGATGGTGAAAAAGAAAGTAAAGAGACTTTTTTTGGAATAAATCAAGATATTAAATACTTAGCAGAGTGGATGAATACTTTTGTTAATAGAAAAGAGCTTTGGGAAGCGCCAAAATATATTATTGGAGAGAGTTATGGAGGAACTCGTGTTATGGGTCTTTCTTTGGCTTTACAAAATCAACAATGGATGTATTTAAATGGTGTTATTATGGTTTCTCCTGCAGACTATAAGGTTTTAAGAGTTGGAGGGCCTGTTGCATCTGCATTAAACTTACCTTACTATACAGCAGCTGCTTGGTTTCACAAAAAATTATCACCAGAACTTCAAACCTTAGATTTAACAGATATTCTTCCTGCTGCAGAAAAATTTGCTATTGATGAACTTACTCCTGCTCTAATTCGAGGTGGATTCTTGAGTTTTGAAGAGAAGCAGAAAACAGCCAAGAAAATGTCATATTACTCAGGCTTAAGTGAAGAAGTTATTATGCAAAATAATCTTGATGTTCCTAATGCATTTTTTTGGAAAGAACTTTTACGTGATCAAGGAAAAACAATAGGAAGGCTTGATTCTCGTTATATTGGATTTGATAAAAAAGAAATTGGTACTCGTCCTGATTATAGTGCAGAACTTACATCATGGTTGCATTCATTTACTCCTGCTATTAATCATTACATCCGCAAGGATTTAAACTTCAAGACTGACATTAAATATAATATGTTCGGTCCTGTTCGACCTTGGAATAATGATAACGATAATACTCGTGATGATTTACGTCAAGCTATGGCTCAGAATCCTTACTTGAAAGTTTTAATTCAATCAGGATATTATGATGGTGCTACAACTTACTTTAATGCAAAGTATACTCAATGGCAAGTAGATCCTAGTGGAAAAATGAAAGATCGTTTTCATTTTGAAGGATATCGATCTGGTCACATGATGTATTTAAGAAGAGATGATCTTATTAAGGCAAACGAAGATCTTAGAATCTTCATAAATAATTCATCAGCAAACGGAAAATCGGCAAAGTATTAGTTTGAAAGCACTATTTTTCTTTTCCATTCTCTAAGACCATAAAATGAAATGGCGAAGTAGAGTAGGGTTAAAATAAAATAGAGATATAATTCCTTATTTAGATAGAGTCCAAGCGTTATGCCATTAACCATTATCCAATAATACCAGCCACTTAGAATTTTTTTAGCCTCCATATAGCTTGCAATAAAGCTAAAAATTGTAGTGAATGCATCTAAATAGGGATGGTTAGCTTCTGAAAAGGTTGTTAAGAAGTAGCCAAGACATAAGAAAGAAAAAACACCAATAATTATATAATTAACATGCTTTTCAGGAGAAATATCATTGATAAGTAATTCTTTTGATTCATTTTTATGATTCCAAAGGCTGTATCCATAGATTCCAATAATTACATAATAGATGTATAGAATAGCCTCAGCATAAAGACCTATATTATAAAACAAGAAAATACTTACAAAAGAACCTGTAATCCCAAAAAACCAACAATAACTGTTTTCCTTTATAAGTAAAATTAAAAAGGTAAGACTGAGAAAAACCGCAATGATTTCTAGAATTAAATCCATAAGATTAGATTAAATGCAATATAATTGTAAGTGTTAATTATAATTGTTCTTTTAATGTTTTAATTTCATCTCTGAGTCTGGCAGCTTCTATAAAATTTAAATCTTTTGCAGCAACCTCCATAAGTTTTCTTGTGTCACGTATTTTTTGTTCAATTTGCGGTTTAGTGAGATAACGTGAAGCTTCTTCAGTGGCTTTTTTAAATTCCTTTTCCGATGCATAAGTAGCAATAGAATTCTTAGATAACGCGCTATCTAAAGACTTATTTAAGGCTTTTGGAACTTGATTATTCAGGGTGTTGTATGCTATTTGCTTTTCTCTTCTATATATTGTTTGATCCATTGTAAACTGCATGCTTTTAGTAATTCGGTCGGCATAAAAAATAGCTAATCCATTTACGTTTCTAGCCGCTCTGCCTACCGTTTGAGTTAAGGACCTATTAGAACGTAAAAAGCCTTCTTTGTCTGCATCTAAAATTGCGACCAAAGAAACTTCTGGTAAATCCAGCCCTTCCCTTAGTAGATTAACACCTATAAGAACATCAAAAACTCCCTTTCTAAGGTCTTGCATAATCTCAACCCGTTCCAGGGTATCCACATCAGAGTGAATATAACGGCAACGAATTTGAATACGACTCATATATTTTGTCAATTCTTCAGCCATTCTTTTGGTTAGAGTCGTTACTAGTGTCCGTTCGTCTTTTTCAGTTCTTTTTTCAATTTCTTCAATCAAATCATCAATCTGATTTTCACTAGGGCGAACTTCAATTAATGGATCAAGCAGCCCTGTCGGTCGAATTATTTGCTCTATAAAAACACCTTCAGTTTTTTCTAATTCATAATCTGCAGGAGTTGCACTAACATAAAGGACTTGGTTTTGAAGACCTTCAAACTCTTCGAATTTAAGTGGTCTATTGTCCATAGCAGCAGGAAGTCTAAAGCCATATTCCACAAGATTTTCTTTTCTACTTCTATCACCACCATACATTGCATGAACTTGAGAAACTGTAACATGACTTTCATCAATAACCATTAAAAAGTCATCTGGAAAATAATCCAGCAAGCAAAAGGGACGTGTTCCTGGACTTCTTCCATCTAAATATCGAGAATAGTTTTCAATCCCAGAGCAATATCCTAATTCACGAATCATCTCGAGGTCAAAATTAGTTCTTTCTTCTAGACGTTTTGCCTCTAAATGTTTTCCCACTTCTTTAAAAAAGTCAAGTTGATTAACTAAATCATCTTGGATCGAATGGATTGCATTTTGAAGAATATCTGGAGATGTAACAAACATATTAGCGGGGTAAATATTCAACTGATCATATTTTTCAATACGCTCATTTGTTATTGGGTCAAAAGCTTCGATTTCTTCAATTTCATCTCCAAAAAAATGAATTCTAAAAGCAGTATCAGCGTAACTAGGATATACATCAATAATATCTCCTTTTACTCTAAAGTTTCCATGTTGAAAATCTGCTGTAGTTCTAGAATACAAACTCTGAACCAATTGATTTAAAAATTTTGTTCTTGAAATTATTTGATCTTTTTTAACAGAAACTACATTTTTTTTAAATTCAGCTGGATTTCCAATACCATATAGGCAAGATACAGAAGCGACAACAATTATATCTCTTCTGCCAGAGAGTAAAGAAGAGGTTGTGCTGAGTCTAAGTTTTTCAATTTCTTCGTTTATAGATAGGTCTTTTTCTATGTAAGTTCCGGTAACAGGAAGATAAGCTTCAGGTTGATAATAGTCATAATACGAAACAAAATACTCTACGGCATTTTCTGGAAAAAATTGCTTAAATTCTGAGTATAATTGCGCAGCTAAAGTTTTGTTGTGGGCCAGAACAAGTGTTGGTCGGTCTAAATCTTGAATTACATTAGCAACTGTAAATGTTTTTCCAGAACCCGTAACACCCTGAAGTGTCATGTATTTTTCAGTTTTAGAAAATCCATCTACAATTTGTTTAATTGCCGAAGGCTGATCTCCTGTTGGTAAAAATCCTGAAACTAAATTAAATGACATAGTGTTTTAATAAAAGCTTAAATTTAGTCATTTAGAACGATTGTTATACAAGCATACGCACTTGTTTTTTATTAAAAAGGTGATTAAAATAAAGTAGTACCTTTGAATAAATTATGTTCATGGAAGAAAAATTAATTTCTCAGAAAAAGCCATTTTATCCAATCATTGATGAACTAAGTGAATATTTAAAATATTTTAAACGTTGGGTTTACACACCTATATATTATGAAGACTTACTTCGTTTTTTGGGTTCTGTTGTGGTTTATGATGATAATGATAAAGACACTCTGTGGGTTCGAGTTTATTATTCCGATAGCGAGCGTCAAGAAATTGACTTTAATTTAAAAAAAGTTTATGTTTTACTGCATTCTGATGGAAATGAATCTTCAATACCCTTCCTAAATATAGACGCTATAGACTATTGTACTTTTGGAAATTCTAAACCTTTCCGTATAAAGGTACGTAATATTTTGAATGATAATTTCACCTATTTCTATGTTAAAAAAACCGATGCTTCACGGGCCTATGGAATTGAATTTGAGCACATGCTTTCACCTCACAATCTTAATTTCCTAATCAACGATTCAACTTTAATTGAAGAGCACATTGCAGGAATCCCAGGCGATATATTTATTGACAAATATTTAGATATTTGTTCCCCTAGTGAACAAGCACAAATTGCAAAAGAATATGTGAAGTTTAGTGAGCGCTGCATGGTTAGACTTCTTGGAGATATGCGAGCTTATAATTATGTTGTTATTCCGACTCATGATTTTGATCAAGTTATCTATAAAATTCGCGCAATAGATTTTGATCAACAAAGTTTTGAAGGAAAGTTAATGGTTTATCGTCCTCAGTTTTTCAAAGAAAATTTTCCAATGATTTCTGTAGTAAAAGATAAACTATCACAAGATTCTATTACACAATATAAGGTAGAAGAGCGGTCTATTTTAGCAAAAAGAATTCAGAGTTCCGGAAATCGTCTAGATAAGCTTCTTGATATCATGATTATAGACACAATTAGCAATCCTTTGAAGATCCAAAATCTTGCTAAAGACATATATAAGTTTACAAAAGATGATTCTTTTAAAAAAACTAAAAATATGGGAGAAATACTGGTAGCTACTTTTGCTTATGTTCAAAGGAATTATGAAAACTTGAACATGACTAATTTAATTAATTCTAGATCCTAGTAAAAATCATTATCATTATAGTCATCTAAACCATCTTCATCATTATCATTTTCTAATTCATCTTTTGATGGATTTTTTTTAGCTACGAAATCTTTATTAGGTGCTTCATCAGGAACTTCTCCTTGTGCGAAAATTAAGTTAGGGTAAAGTTTAGAAACTTCAGGTTCACCAATTTCCATAAGCTCAACAAAGAATGTCCATAAATCAAGAAAATCATAGACATATATTAAGTGATGATTTTCTGCATCAAAAACAGAATTTATTTGTTCTTGTCCCATAGGAACAATACCCTGGTCCATATCTAATAAGGGAATCTCATCACCCTGTTCCCATTCTTTATTAGTTCTATAGAAAGATGCCATCTCACTTCCGTCAAAACCAAATGCTTGTGCAATAGCGTAATGAAAATCTTCTAAAGTAGCAGAAGCTTCAATTTCAATATCTCTTAAGATGTCTTCTTTTGTGTCAAGAATAGTTCTAAACCTATATATCATCAGTGGTAATATTTATATTGTTGTTGAATAATTGTAATAAAAAATATAGTTGGGCTCCAAACAATAAAGAGGCTAACAGTAAATGTATGGGTTGTGATCCAAAAGGAAAGTCCAAATAATACATTAAAACTCCTGTTAAAACCTCAAATAATAAGGTGATTACAATCCATTTGAATACACTCAAACTAAAATTAATTTCACGAAGTTTAAAAAATAAGTAACCATTAACAAGGACTACTAATAGGGAAAAAGTTCTGTGAAAATAAAACTTAAAGGGAGCAGGATTTAACCATTGGGAAACTTGTTCCTTTCCTAATGAATCAATTTGAATATCAATAAACTGCCTTACTTGCGTACCAATTCCGATTTGAATCAGGGTTAGTACTAGAGCAATAATCCCAAGGTTTTTAATTCTAACGGTTGTTGTCGTTTTAGAATTCTTAGGTGCAGTATATGCATATAAATAAACCAATAGCGCAACAATTAATAATGCCATGATCATATGAACACTAATTTTAGTAGGTAATAAATTAGAGTCTACAACTGTTTTTCCAAGCCATGCTTGAAACCCCATCCCTAAGACGATGAGTAGAGAAAGTAGAGGTACCCTCTTTTTTTTCTTCCAATAGCGAATGGATAATATTCCAACGATAAGGGTTGCAAGACCAGATAGTGCTCCTGCGAGGCGATTTATAAACTCCACCCAGGTGTGGAATGCATTGAAATGAGCATAATCATGTTTTGTATATGATTCCCAATTAGATTCATAGTAATCCGCTGTGCTTATAAAATCTTCTGAGGCTACTCTCAGGCTTTCATTTACAATAATTACTTCTCCTTTGTTGTATTCATATTGAGACTTCCAGTCTAATTGGGCTCGTTTTGTAGGAGGAATCAAATAACCAAAACATTTCGGCCAATCGGGGCAACCCATGCCACTTCCTGTAACCCTTACGATTGCTCCAGCAGCTATAACAGCATATACTAGAACCAGAGAAACACCAATCCAAAACCGAATATTTATTTTCATAGTATTGTTATTTTTCAATAAAATTCAAACCCAGTTTCTTTCCTTCTTCTTTCATTAATTTAAAAGCAGCCTTTTGCTCGTTAGGAATTATACCTTCAAGAATTGCTTCTTTTATAGCTTCTTTAATTTTACCTATAGCCTTTGATGGACCTAGTCCAAAAGATTTCATAATTAATTCACCAGATACAGGAGGCTGAAAATTTCTAATCTGATCACGTTCTTCTACTTCTTCAATTTTTTTACGTACAATTTTGAAGTTGTTATGATAACGTTCAAAGCGCTTTTGATTTTTGGTAGTAATATCTGCTTCGCAGAGAGTAATAAGGTGGTTTATATTTTCTCCAGCATCAAAAATAAGACGCCGCACGGCGGAGTCAGTAACCAAGTCTTCGGCAATAACAATCGGACGGGAACTCATCAACACCATTTTTTGAACAAATTTCATTTTTTCATTTAAAGGCATTTTCATACGCTTAAATAATTTATATACCATTTTAGATCCAACAAATTCATGTCCATGAAAAGTCCATCCTACTTTTTTACTGAATCGCTTTGTAGGTGCTTTTCCAATATCATGAAGAAGTGCAGCCCATCGAAGCCAGAGATCTTCAGTTGCTTCACAAATGTTATCAACTACTTCAAAAGTGTGATAAAAATTATCTTTGTGTTTTTGTCCTTCAACTTCTTCTATACCTTTTAAATCAAGTAATTCCGGCAGAAGTAGCGGGAGTAAATTAACTTCATCGAGCAGTAAAAAACCAAAAGAAGGCTGTTCACACATCATTATTTTATTGATTTCTTCTATGCAACGTTCTTTGGTTATTATCAAAATTCTATCAGCATTTTTTTTAATTGCATCTAACGATTCTTTTACTATAGTGAAACCCAATTGGGAAGCAAAACGAATAGCTCGAAGCATTCGCAAAGGATCGTCTGAGTATGTAATTTCTGGGTCTAAAGGGGTTCTGAGTATACCTTTTTTTAAATCTGTAATTCCATCAAAAGGATCCAGAAGCTTACCGTGCGTTATTACATTTAAGCTTACAGCCAATGCGTTAATTGTAAAATCTCTTCTTTTTTGGTCGTCTTCCAAGCTTCCAGCTGTCACTTCTGGATTTCGGCTGACTGGAGCGTAAGATTCTCTTCTTGCTCCAACAAATTCTAAACTAATACCTTCCCATTTAAGCATTGCAGTACCATAGGTTTTAAAAACCTGAACTTCGGTTGCTTTTGGAAGTTTCTTTTGCACCTCCTTTGCTAGTGTAATTCCTGATCCGATTACTACAAAATCAATATCCGTATTTTCTCTTTTTCTATTGAGCAAATGGTCACGGACAAATCCACCGATGACATAGGTTATTATTCCCAGCTCATCTGAAGTTTCAGCAACAGTTTTGAAAAGTTGTGAATTTAAAATTTCGTTAAAATCTGTATTTAACATGCTTATGCTCTTAACGTATTCAGGTTTCCTTCTTCATCAATTTGCACTAAGGTAGAAGGGGTAGTTCTTATTTCTTTTATTCTCAAAGTTACGATATAGTCAACACCATCCAAAATTGGCTGGTCAATTGTATTAAACTCTTTTGGGCTACTATTACCACTAACGTTAGCAGATGAAGATACAATGGGCTTACCAAATGCTTGTATTAAATTTTGACAAAACTCATCTTGAACAATCCGAATACCAACACTGCCATCGGCAGCCATTAAATTTTTGGCTAATCCTTGTACTTCTGGATAAATTATAGTTGTTGGTTTTTTACTTAGTGCAATATTTTTGATTTTTGTTTCTAATGGACCTATCAATTCTTCCAACATGGTTAAGTCAGAAACCAAACAAATTAGAGCTTTATTATCTAATCTTTGTTTGATTTCATATATGTTATTTACAGCATCTGGATTTGTTGCATCGCACCCGATTCCCCATATTGTATCGGTGGGATAGAGAAGTATTTGACCTTTTTTTAAAGCAGTACAACCAGCACTTACAAAAGCTTTCATTTGATTAAGTTATCTACACAGCTACATTATGTTCTCTGAGGGCGTCGTTCAAAGATATTTTTTTATTGGTACTCTCTTTGCGCTTTCCAATAATTAAAGCACATGGGACTTGATATTTTCCAGCGGGAAACTGTTTTGTATATGTACCAGGTATTACAACAGAACGTGCCGGAACGACACCTATATATTCAATTGGTTGATCACCCGAAACATCGATTATTTTGGTAGAAGCTGTGAGGACAACATTTGCCCCAAGAACAGATTCACGTTCTACACGAACTCCTTCTACTACAATGCAACGTGAGCCAACAAAAGCATCATCTTCTATGATAACGGGCGCCGCTTGAAGTGGTTCCAAAACTCCCCCAATTCCAACTCCACCACTCAAGTGTACATTTTTACCTATTTGCGCACAACTACCTACTGTAGCCCATGTGTCTATCATAGATCCAGAATCTACATAAGCACCAATATTAACATAACTAGGCATCAGAATAACCCCTGAAGCAATGTATGATCCTTGACGGGCTACTGCATGAGGAACTACTCTAATTCCTTTAGCTGCAAAATTTTTTTTAAGAGGCATTTTATCGTGAAATTCCATAGGACCAGCATGGAAAGTTTCCATCTTTTGAATTGGGAAATATAACACAATTGCTTTTTTAATCCATTCATTTACTTGCCAACCGCTTTGAGTTGGTTCAGCTACACGAAGTAACCCTTTGTCTAGTTTTTTGACTATGGATCGAATTGCATTTTGCGTTTCTTCTTGGTCTAAAAGGCTTTGGTCTTCCCAAGCTGCTTCTATAATTACTTTCATTAAGATGTTCTTAAAATTTTTCACAAATTTAAGCTTTTCACCTGACTTTATTTAGTTTTTTTATACGAACCCAACAAGGAGCTGTATATTTGTATATGCCAGAAATTATAGCAATCGATTTTGGAACCAAACGCACTGGAATATCAGCAACAGATCCTTTACAGCTTGTAGCCTCGGCATTAACTACACTTCCTACGTGTGAGGTTATTACTTTTTTAGAAGACTACATCATTACACATGATGTTTCTGTTTGTATACTTGGGCAGCCTAAGCGTCACGACGGTTCTTTGTCGGAAGTTGAAAATGAAATAAAAAAGTTTATTATTGAATTAAATAAAAAGATTCCAAGTTTAACAATTAAGCGTTACGATGAGCGATTTACCTCTAAGATTGCTTTTCAAACCCTTTTAGATTCAGGAATAGGAAAAAAGAAAAGACAAGACAAAGGTTTGCTTGATAAAATTAGTGCAACCCTTATCTTGCAGTCATATTTAGAAGCAAAAAACAACACTAATTTATGATATTACCCATTGTAGCATACGGAACGCCAGTATTGAAGAAAAAAGGAAAGGACATTACTCCAGAATATCCTGTTTTAGATCAACTACTCGTAAACATGTGGGAAACCATGTATAAGGCTAAAGGAGTTGGATTGGCAGCACCACAAGTCGGAATAGGTATCCGTGTTTTTATAGTCGATGCATCCCCATTTGCAGAAGATAAAGAATTAACAGAAGATGAACAAAAACAATTGGAAGGCTTTAAAAAAGTTTTTATCAACCCTGAAATTAAAGAGTCAGGAGAAGAATGGGCTTTCAATGAAGGATGTCTAAGTATTCCAGATATTCGTGAAGATGTGTATCGTCAAGAAGATATAGAAATACATTATTTTGATGAAAACTTCAAAAAACATACTGAAGTTTTAACTGGGCTTGCCGCTCGTATTGTTCAGCATGAATTCGATCACATCCAAGGTGTATTGTTCACGGATAAATTATCTCCACTCAAAAAAAGATTAATTAAAGGAAAATTAAATAATATATCTAAAGGAAATATAGACATAGATTATAAAATGCATTTTCCTTTAGCATCAAAAAAACGATAAGTATAGATATGGAATTAGATAAAATAATTGCTATTTCAGGTCGTCCAGGCCTTTTTGAAGTTGAAGTTCAAACCCGAAGTGGATTTGTAGCTCATTCTTTAGTTGATGGTAAGCGAATTACTGCAAGTATTCGTGATCAAGTGAGTTTACTTTCGGAGATTAATATTTATGGATTACAAGATGAAGTTCCATTAGCAGAAATTTTTCAGAAAATTCTTGTAAAAGAAAATGGCACAGTTTGCTCAGTTAAACCTAAAGCTCGAGTTACAGACTTAGAAGCATTTTTCTTTGAAGTTTTTCAAGATTATGATGAAGAACGAGTATATCCTAGTGATATTAAGAAAATCATTCAATGGTATAATGTTTTGGTAAACAAAGGAATTTTGGTTAGTGAAAAAGCACCAGCAAAGAAAGTCCCAGCTAAAAAGCAAAAGCAACGTCCACTAAAAAAAAATAATGAATTCTAGAGCCCAACAATTAAAGGCGATTGATCGGTTGCTGACCATCATGAACGAACTCCGTGAGCAATGCCCTTGGGACAAAAAGCAAACTTTCGAATCTTTGCGCCACCTAACTATTGAGGAAACCTATGAGTTGAGCGATGCAATACTAGACCATAATTTAGAAGAAATTAAAAACGAACTTGGAGATTTACTGCTCCATTTAGCTTTTTATTCTAAATTAGGTAGCGAAGAAAAAGCATTTGATATTGCAGACGTAGCAAACAGCATATCCGATAAACTTATTCATAGACATCCGCATGTATATGGGGATATAAAAGTTCAGGACGAGGAAGAAGTGAAGAAAAACTGGGAGGCTCTCAAACTTAAAGAGGGAAAAGAATCTGTTTTAGAAGGAGTGCCTGAAGGCCTACCTTCTCTTGTAAAAGCCCAACGCATTCAAGATAAAGTTGCAGGTATTGGTTTTGACTGGGAATACCCGGATCAAGTTTGGAAAAAGGTGCAAGAAGAACTTTCTGAACTAAATGCCGAGTTTAATAATGGGAATTCAGAAAGAATTGAAGCTGAATTTGGTGATGTTCTTTTCTCAATGATTAATTATGCACGTTTTCTTAATATCAACCCAGACACAGCACTTGAACTTACCAATAAGAAATTTATAAAGCGTTTTCAGTATTTAGAAAAACATGCAAAAAAAATAAGTAAAACTCTCAACGAAATGTCACTAGACGAAATGGATGTTGTTTGGAAAGAATCTAAGAAAGGAGATTAATCTTCTGAATCATCTGCTTTTTCTTCTTCGACCCTAGGGTTTAAACTTTTCTTCAATTCCCTACTAAGGGTCTTGATCTGATTTAATTTGTATTTCCAGGATTCAATCTTGTCTGTTAGTCGTTCTATTTTAGTATTTACATCTTTAACCAGAGGATTTTCGGTAGAAGTATTACTGAAAAATGACAGATTATTTTGCAACTGAATCAATTCGTTATTTGATTCTTCTATTTTCTTATTCAACAAGATTTGTTCTTTATTTAGTCCATCTTGATTATCTTTAATTAAGATAAGGTCTGTTCTAAATAAGGCATTTGATTTTTCTTCTCCTTGCAGAGGCGTATTTTTCCATAGTCCTTTTAGGAAATCAACATATTCTCTGTTCAAAGAATTTTTCACTCCTCGAGAGGGTGCTCCCATTTCATTCCAATGTTTGAATGCATTTTCTATATAAGAAAATAATTCATTAGTCTCTATTGGTGCTTTTTGAGCTTTAAAATCCTCAAAATAAGTACGTTTTGCTTTTAAAATTGCTTGATCCTCATCGCTATATACCTCCTCTTTGTTTTTTAAACGATCAAAATAGGTATCTGTTATAGTTTTGAATTCTTCCCAAAGTTGATTTGAAATTTTTCTAGAGATTCTCCCTGTTTTTTTCCAGGCAATTTGGATAGCTTTCATACGATTGGAAAAAGTACGCCAGTCAGAACTTTTCAAAATGGATTTTACTTCTGCAATAAGATTTTTCTTTTCTTCTATATGAGATTTTTCTTCTTTTTTTTGAGTTTTATAGAACTCATTTTTTTGTTGATTGAAGTTTTTTAAGGTTAAGCGAAAATCATTCCAAATTGATTTATTTTGTACTCTAGGAATACGACCAATGTTGTGAAATTCTTCTTTTAGAGTATTGATCTTTTTCAATGAATTTTGCCAAGCGTTATGGTTGCTAGGATGGTCTGTATATAGTCCTTTGACCGCCTCTAAAATTCCTTTTTTCTTCTCCAAGTTTTCAAGAAGTATAGCATCTACATTCTTATTGTACTCGTTTTTATATTCATGGATTTTAGAAGTAGCTTCTTGAAAACGGTTCCAGAGGATCTCTTTATGCTCTCTGGCAACAGGGCCTAAATCGTTTTTCCATTGTCTGTGTAATACATTCAATTCTCGAATAGCTACTATAATATCAGGATGCTCGACTAGGACTTCTGCTTTTTCAATTAGTTTTAGTTTTTCTTCGTAATTATGCTTGTAATCTTTTTCACGCAAAGCTCGATCTAAATGAAGAAAATCATAAAAGCGTTCTACATGATGCTTGTAGGTTTCCCAAACATTATTACTCTCTCCTCTAGGAACAGCTCCGACTCGATGCCACTCTTCTTGCAGTCCTCTAAAGTTTTTATAGTTATTGGAATTATTTTTACTAATTCCAACTAAAGCTTTAATTTTATCAATTATTTCTAAGCGTTTTTCCAGATTCTCTTTCTGACTTTTTTCTTGACTTTTATAGTGTGCGCTTTTATTTATTTTGTATTCCCGGATTAGTTGGCCAATTTCTTTTTTATAATTAGGTCTGTATTCAAAATCCAGATCATTACCTTCTAGTTCAACAAAAGCTTTTCTTTTTGTATCAAATTTAACTCTAAAACGACCTTCAAATTGAGTGATAACCTCTTGAATTTCTTTACCTATTTTAAACCATTGACCTGAATGGATCATTTTTTTCAAAACAGCAGGGTAGTCATTTAATTCGAGCTTGTCAAAATCAATTTTGGTAAAAGTAGTGTCATTTTTAATTACATCTGGAGGTTTTGTTTCACTTTTCTTCTCCTCTTGTACTGCATTGATTTCAGAAGCTTCTTTGATCCCCTTTTCTTCTATAGATTCGTTAGGTTCAGTTGATTTTTCCATAATCAGTTTTTTTAGTGCGAATGTTAATTGTTCGCAAGTATTTTATTTCACAAGCAAAATTTACAAAAAAATATGCTTAATCAATTGCTTCGGTCCATATATTCCAAGATTTTTCTGCTTGCTGTTCAAGCATGAAAAGACCGTTTTGGGTTGTTGCTTTTCTTTTTTTTCCTTTTTTTAAAAAAAGAGTTAGCTTGGGATTATATATTAAATCAAACAGAAAATGCTCCGAACTAATTGACTCGTAAGGAATCTCTGGAGCTTTATTAACTTCAGGATGAGTTCCTAAGGGAGTACAATTTATAATAAGTAAATGCGCTTGCATTACACAAGAATCTATTTGTCCATAATTGATTTGACCTTCTTTTGGATTTCTAGAAATAAACAATGGTTGAATGTTTAGTTGTTCTAGAACATACCTAATAGCCTTTGAAGCGCCACCTGTCCCTAGTATAAGTGCTCTTGTTGCGTAGTTGTCAAACTGCTTCAGCAAGGCGGCTTTAAAGCCATAGGCGTCCGTATTATGTCCTTCTGTTTTGCCATTAGGTAAAAAACGAATCGTATTGACTGCACCTATTATTTTTGCATCTTCTGAAAGCTCATCTAGATATGGAATTATAGCTTCTTTATATGGTATTGTTACATTTAGGCCACCTAGATTTTTAGCTTTCAATACCTCTTTAATCTGTTCTATAGATTCTAAATCAAAATTTTCATAAGAACAAGAACTAATACCTTCATTTTTGAATTTTTTGGTGAAGTAAGAACGTGAAAAAGAATAGGTAATATCTTTACCTACAAGCCCATACCGTTTCTTATTTTGCATTTCTTTTTCCATATATTTCTAATAGTGTAACAATTCCAAATCCCAAAAGTATAAAAAGCATTACATAAATGTTTTGTATTTCGTTTAGATTCGGCCAAATTAATTCTTGTCTGGTGATTTCTGATTCTATAACTTTTTTATAGTTTAATGCTCTCCAAGGCCAAGTTACACTCAATGAACCAAGAATAAAACCAACTAATAATGCTGTTATTTTTTTTGGATAATATTTTAAAAGCCAACGAAGAACTTTTGATAAAACTAGTAAACCGGTTATAGAACCTAAAGTGAAAACTAGTAAAACGCCAAGAAGGTTCATTCGAGCAGGGTTGTCAGTAAAGCTAAAATCAAAAGAAGCTAAATCTCCAAGTGAATAATAAAGTGCATTTACAGAATCGATTAATAAAAGCTTATAGTTTCCTAGAACCAGTATTAAAAATGACCCTGAAAGACCTGGTAATATCATTCCAGTAATACTGACCATGCCACATAAAAAGACAAATAACAAGTTGTCGTTTTCTTGTCCGGGTTTTATTAAAGCTACAAGGATCCCAAAGCTTACTCCTAGTATAATTAATATATATTCTTTGTAGCTAAACTTTTTTTCCCTAAACCAAATATGAATAACAGAGGCTAGAATCATACCAAAAAAGAATCCCCATACTTGTTTGGGATAATGCTGAATTAAATGATCTAAAATCAAAGAAGCACTAAAAAAACTAATAATTACTCCTGTGAAGAGCAAAGTTAGAAAAGAACCATTTACGTAGCTATAGAACGCTTGAAATTTTTTATTAAGCAGAAAGTATAAAGCAGTTTTATTGAATCTAGAAAATGAAAAAACAAGTTCTTCATAAAATCCCGCGGCTAAGGCTACAATTCCACCTGACACTCCTGGGATTTTATTAGCTATTCCCATAGCTATTCCCTTGCAAATCAAGATAATTTTTTTGCTATTACTTTTTTTAAGTTGCATCAGTTTCTTTGCTCGAATTTCGTTCAAGGAAATATAGAAAAAGAAATCCAAAAAGCATCATGGCGATTGCTATAAGAAGTTGAGGGTCTCCTTCAAAATTCCAAGGTGCAGTATATTCGGTTTTGATTGCAACTTTTTTACTTTCAGAAATTA
>MDSY01018351.1_pt1 | contig 25012 bp, 30 predicted proteins | sample 811131 | NCBI WGS metagenome assembly MDSY01 (sample SAMN05326643, study PRJNA326480) | marine metagenome | isolation source: seawater | place: Atlantic Ocean: South West | collected 2010
TACAATAAAAGATCCAAATTCGGTCCCTTCGTCTATCGGTTAGGACACGTGGTTTTCATCCTCGAAAGAGGGGTTCGATTCCCCTAGGGACCGCCACAAAATTGTACTAAAACTTTTATAATGAACTTCTATGTATACATTTTAAAATGTCTTACATGTAAAAAATCTAAAACTTATGTAGGGTACACTAATAATTTAAAAAAAAGATTATTGAAACACAATACAAATAAAGGAGCCAGAACTACTAAAGGGAATAAATGGAAAATTGTGTTCACAAAAAAATTTACAAGTAAATCAAATGCTATGAAATATGAATATAATATTAAAAAAAATAGAAAAAAACGATTATTTATATTAAAACAAGTTATATAAAATAAATGATAAAAATAGCTACTATATTACCTTACAAAGAAAACTATACTTATACGAATGCTGGTGCTGCCGCACTTTGGGTCAGAGATTTTTTTAAATATTCAAAATATAAAAAAAACAATTATATTTTTGGTAGCACTTTAACTAAAGATTATTTAACAAAAAATTATATAAATGTTAATTTAAAAAATAATTCAAAATTTTCTAGTGCTACAATACAATATTGTAATAGCTTAATTAAAAAAATTAAAAACAAATATGATATTGTAGAAATACATAATCGACCTTTAGTATTTATTTATTTAAAAAAACAAATAGACTCAAAATTTATTATCCATTTTCATAATGATCCTTTGTCAATGAAAGGTTCTAAAACTGTCAAAGAAAGATTATTTTTATTAAAAAATGCTAACAAAATTATATTTATAAGCAAATGGGTACAAAAAAGATTTTTTGAAGGAATTGATCAAAAATTAATTATAGATACTGATGTAATTTACCACAGTATTGATAAAGAAAAAAGATTATCAAAAAAAAATAATAATATAGTTTTTGTTGGTAAATTAAATCCATCTAAAGGTTATGATATTTATAGAGATGCTGTTATTAAAATATTAAATGAATTCAAAAATTGGAAAGCATATTCAATAGGTGATGAAAAAAGAAACAAACCTATAATAAACCATGATAGACATTTCGAGCTAGGATACTTAAAACAAGCCGACGTTTTAAAATTTCTAAAAAAATCAGAAATTGCAGTAGTACCTTCCCGTTGGGAGGAACCTTTTGGTAGAACATCACTAGAAGCGTCATCAAGAGGTTGTGCAACGATTATTTCCGGTAGAGGTGGTTTATCTGAAACAACAGATCATTGTGTTACTCTAAATAAACTAACTCCAGATGAATTATATAAAGAGATTAAAAAATTAATATTGAATAAGAGTGTTAGAAAAAAATTACAAATTGAAGGTTTGAAAAATGTAAAACATATTACTAAAAATACGACTATATATATTGATAATATAAGAAAACAATTGGTAGATTTATTTAAAATTAATTACAATAAAAATAAAATAAGAATATTAAATATTTATAATGTTGGTCAAAAACTAAACCATAGACTTTATAATATTTCTCTAGGAAAAAAATTTACAAATGGATTCATTAGAAATGGACATGACGTGTTAGAAATTAGTGATCGCGACTTTATAAAGCAAAATAGACAGCTGAGTTTTTTAGGAGTTTATAATAAGTTTCAAAGTTATTTAATTGAAACATTTAAAAATTATAATCCAAATTTTATTTTCTTTGGCCATACAAATAACATTTCTTTAGAAACTTTTGATCAAATAAAAAATTTGAGTAAAAATTTAACAATAACTCAATGGAATGAAGATCCTATTATGCCTGGTCTAGAGGTTGCTAAAAAAAATTTAAATAAAATTTCATATTATAAGGACTATGTGGATCACACATTTATTACCACCGATCCCAAGGTATTTAAAAAACAATCAAATGGATTGAAAAATGTGCATTTTTTATTTGTACCTGTAGATAAAAATATTGAATGTTACGATGTATTTAACTTAACTCCAAGAAATGATTTATTTTATGCATTAAGCCACGGTGTAAATAGAGCAACATTGAAAACCGGAAATAATGATCCAAGAATACATTTCTTAAATTCACTAATAAATAAAATTAATGGTATAAGTTATGATTTTTATGGTTTTGAAAATAAAGAACCTATTTGGGGGACAAATTTTTACAAAGCATTAATAAATTCAAAAATGGGTTTAAATCTTAGTAGAGGAATACCAACAAAATATTATTCTAGCAATCGTATTGCATCTTTAATGGGAAACGGCCTATTAACTTTTATCGATAAAAAAACATTATTAAATGATATTTTTAATTCAAATGAATTAATTTTTTACAATAATATAAATGACCTAGCAGATAAAATTATTTTTTATAAAAATAAAGATGAGGTTAGAAAAAAAATAGCACGAAATGGTAAAAATAAATATTTTAAATTATTTAATGAAAAAAGGATATCTAATTATATTGTTCAAAAGTCATTTGGGAAAGATTTTTCATTACTGTAATTAAATTTTTTATATAACATTATTTTTTATATATTTACAAAATGTCAAAAAAAATATTAATTTTTAAAAATGATAGAGGTGGTGATTTAGTAAGCTCAGTTAGATTAATCTACAAGTTAATTAAAAATAACGGCAATATTTCTATATATTTATCAAATGTCAATTATGATTTTAGATTCTTGTTAGGTGATTTAAAAATTAAAAAAATTAACTTTAATCTTAGTTTTTTTGATAAATTTAAAATATTTTTTGATTTAATAAAAAATAAATATGAGGAAGTATACATTCTTACTCCAAAAAATTTTTATTATTATATGCCATTAATTTTTAGAAAAACAAAATTTTTTGCTATTACAATAAATGGAAAAAAACGAGATAGGCCAATTCAATTTCTTAGAAAATATTTGTATAAATATTCTATAGCTTATAGAACTAAATTAAACAAAAAGAATATAATACAAAATCAACTATCTTTGATCGATGCAAAAGAAGATTTTGATTATCATGATCTTAAATTAAATAAAATAAATAATAATATAGCTAAAAAATTGCCTAATAATTTTGCTTTTTTTCAATTTAAAAAGAGTTTTTTTGATCAATTAAAATGGTCTACTAATGAGTTTGAAAAAATAACTCAAATGATAGCCGATAAATATAAATTTGTTATTTTTTCTTCTGATATTGAAAATAATTATTATGACTCATATTTTATCAAAAATTACACTACAATTGACTTTCAGAATCAAAATTCTTTTTTAAATAAAAATACTAATGTTATTTATTTAAGAAAAGTTGATCCTGAAAATTTATGTTTGTTAATAAAAATGGCTGATAAAGTAATATGCCCCCATGGATTAGTTACACAAATTGCTTATTTATTTAATAAAAAATCAGTTAATTTATTTGGTTTTAAAATTAACAATATTGACGAATACCATCACCAAAAATTTAGTTTTTCTGAATGGTATTCTAATATGAAAATAACATTTGTTTTTTTAAATAGTAATATTGATAAAGCCGTTAAAAAAATTTCAAAATTTATATGAATATTTGTTTTTTAGATAATAACCCTATATCATATGATCAAACACATCTTGAAAGTAATACAATTAGAGGTGCTGAAAAATCTTTAATAAATTTAGCTTTAGAATTTGAAAAATTAGGCCATAAAATCACTGTATTAAACAATATTGAAACTAATAAAACATATCGAAATATTAGATGGATCAATATTAACTATTACAATGAAAATATAAATTTTGATGTAGCTATCACAAACAATGACTTAAACAATTTTGATAAAATTAAATCTCATAAAAAAATTGCGATTTCTCATAGTATCCAATCTATAGAAAAATTTATTAGAAAAAAACAACTAATAGCATATTTAAAATATCGACCTAAAATATTTCTTTTGGGAAATTATCACAAAAAAAAAAGATCATATTTACTAAGAATGTTTGGATCAGATATAATAAGCTGGTCTGTCGATAATATTTTTATAAACACAAAATTACAGAATGTTGATCCATATAAGGCTATATTTACATCATATGTAGATAGAAACTTAGATTTACTAATATCAATATGGATTAATTATATTTTTCAAAAGAACAATAAATTAAAATTGTACGTCACGCCAAACAATAAAGATAACACAAAGTTTAATATTTATAATAGAAATTTTGGAACTCAAAAAGAGTTAATAAATGATTTAATTACATCAAAGGTTTTTCTTGTACCAGGTCATAAAGCCGAGTTGTTTTGTATAGCAGCAGAAGAGGCTAGAGAACTATGTATACCAACTGTAACTTTAGGCATAGGATCATTAAGTGAAAGAATAATACATAATAAAACAGGATTTATTGCAAAAGATGAGAATGAATTTTCAAATTACACACTAGAATTATTTTCAGATATAAACATTTGGAATGAAATAAGAAATAATTTGTTATCGATGAGAAATAAAAAAAATTGGAAGATTATTGCAGAAGATATTTACAAAAAAATATGAAAAAAGTTAATAGATCAATATTACAAAGTATTTTTAAAGATTTAAAAAAAGGTTTTAAAAGAGTTTACTGGTTCATATATACGTTTTTCAAATACCATTTTTTAACTATTAAGTTTAATATGTCTAGAAAAGAAGTTTATACTAATAAAATTTCATTATTATTACCAAGCAGAGAAAGATCTAAAAAGTTCGAAAGAATGTTAACTAGCTTAAAAAAAAATTGTTATAATCCAGAAAGAATAGAAATTTTACTTTTATTAGATGAAGACGACAAAGAAATTGATGATTATAAAAAAATTTTAGATTATTTTTTTAAAGATTTGGATATAAAATTAATTATCAAAAATTTAAAAACTCATGCAATTAGAAATAATTTTCTAGCATCAAATGCTGTAGGAGAAATTTTGTTTCCTGCAAATGATGACATGGTGTTTATATCAAAAAATTGGGATAAATTAATTGATTTAGAATTTTCAAAAATAAGCAAAAATCAACCATATTGTTTATGGATCAATTCAGGTAAAAAATATAATTATCTTCATTGTGATTTTCCTATACTGAATAGAACTTGGTATAAAAAATTAGGTTATGTTGGAAGCGAATTTTTTAATTTTTGGTATTTAGATACATGGATATGTGATTTAAGTTTTAAAAGTAAAAAATTTTTAGTTTCTAATAAAATTGAAGTAAATCAATTATCAGCTGACACTTATCAAAATGAAGTTGACAATACATTTTTAAAGAATAAGAAGGACGGCATACCAGAAAAAGATTTTTTAATTTGGAAAGATACTGAAGAGAACAGAAAAAAAGATGCTATTAAATTAATATGAAAGTAGGTTTTTTAGGATTGGGAAAATTAGGATTGCCTGTAAGTTTAGCAGTTGAATCTAAAGGACATGAAGTTTTTGGTTATGATATTTCACAACAAACAATTGATGATATTAAGAACAAAAAAATTAGATATAGAGAAGAGTGGGTAGATACATATTTACCAAAAACAAAATTAAAAATCTTAAGTATTGATGAATTAGTTAAAAGTTCAGAAATTATTTTTGTTCCAATTCAAACACCACATGATCCTTTATATGAAGGGATTACAAAAATTCCAAAAAAAAGAATAGATTTTGATTATTCTTTTCTAAAATCTGGTTTAAAAGATTTATCAGCGGCAATTGAAAAAAACAAAGAAGATAAAGTTGTAATTATAATTTCTACAGTTTTGCCTGGAACAATTAGAAATGAAATTAAACCGTTGTTAGGCAGTCATACCAAGCTTTGCTATAATCCTTTCTTTATTGCTATGGGATCAACAATAAGAGATTTTTTATATCCAGAGTTTATTTTATTTGGCGTGGATAATGAAAAAGCTTCTGAAAAGGCTCAAAATTTTTATAAAACTATTTGCGACTCACCTTTTTATAAAACTACTATTGAAAACGCTGAATTAATTAAGGTTTCATATAACACTATGATTTCAACTAAAATTTCATTCGTAAATACAATTATGGAAGCCTGTCATCATTTACCCAATACTAACGTTGATGATGTTACAAATGCGTTAAAAATGGCTAATAGGAGATTAATTTCTGATGCTTATATGTCAGGAGGCATGGGAGATGGGGGAGGTTGTCATCCTAGAGACAATATTGCTTTAAGCCACTTATCTCAAAAATTAGGTTTATCCTATGACTGGTTTGAAGGGATAATGATGCAAAGAGAGAAACAATCTGAATGGTTGGCAGATTTAGTTATAGAAAATTCAGAAAATAGACAAATAAATATACTGGGAAAAACATTTAAACCAGAAACTAATTTGATGCTAGGTAGTCCATCTTTATTATTAGAAAATATTTTAAAAGAAAAAGGGTATAAAGTTTATTCATGGGACCCTTTTGTAGACGAAGATTTTAGTGAAATATCAAAAAAATTTAACTGGTATAATAATCAAAAAAAACATACCTTTTTTATAGGTACTAAGCATGCTGATTTTGTAAATTTTAAATTTCCAAAAGACTCAATTATTATAGATCCATTTAGATTTATTTATAATGTTAAAGATTGTAAAATAATAAGAATTGGCGATAGTATTAATAAAAATTAAATTTTTATAAATATAAAATTTCTTTCTTCATTTGGAAAATTATCTTCTTTTATCTCTTTTATTTGATCGTTCTCTAGAAAATACACTTTATATCCGTATTTCATAATTTTGTTTATTGTATTTAAAACTGGTTTTTTTGTATGTTTTTCTTCTATTTCAACTAGAAGGGTAGGTTTATATTTATTAATAATATTAATTGCTCCCTCTATCACGTTTAACTCATGTCCCTCAACGTCTATTTTGATAAAAGATATTTCCTTATCATTTATAACATCATCTAATTTTTTACATTGTACTTCATAATTATTATATTTTTCAAAGTTGTTGTTTTCATGAATCGTTGCACAACCAAGTTTATAAATTTCTTCAATGTTATTTTTAAAAATAGATTTACCTCTTCTTGGAATTTTTAAATTTGCTATCTCATTTTTATTAGACAATGCGTAATTATACAAAGTCATATTTGGAATAATTTGAGTTAAATATTTTTTTAAATATGGATAAAGAAGTGGGTTAGGTTCAAATGAATGTATTTTGTTAAATTCTTTAGCTAGTTTATATGAATATACTCCTCTATATACACCTACATCTATAGCTTCTTTTGACTTGTCTTTAAAGTGATCAACTATAGACAATTCTTTTTCATAATTATTTTGTATTGCTCTTTTTAATCTTTTTTTTAATAAAAATTTTTCACTTAAAAATATTTTTTTAAATATATATTCAATGTCTTTGATCATATTTTAATTTTACTTAATGCATTATTTTTAAATATATTTGCTTCTCTAATATATCTTCTAACCATTTGAGTTGTTTTGTGACCAGTCATAGCCATTATACTTCGTTCATCTGCTCCCGATTCTGCTGCTACCGTTGCAAAACCTGATCTTAGACTGTGTCCTGAGTAATTTTTATTTTCTATGCCTGCTAAATTTAAGTAATCCTTTATTATTAAGACTACAGATTGATCTGTTAATCTCTTATTTGTTAATACGGAACCTTTTGAAAAACGTCTAAATATTGGCCCTGATTTAATATCTGATAATGCTAACCATTTTTTTAAGTTATTTACTGGGCAATATTCTTCGTTTGTAAAGTAGGGTAGTCCCTTTATCATTCCTTCGCCAAATTGGTCAGTTTTAGACCTTTTAATAGTAATTTTTACACCCTCAGGTACAAATTCAAGATCTTCATGATCAATTGATATTAGTTCTGTACGTCTAAAACCACCACCAAATCCAATTAGTAGAATTGTCTTATCTCTGCTTTTTTTAATTTCATCTATTTCTTGTTCATTAATTACATTAATAATAGATTTTAAATGATTGATTAATATAGGTTTTTTTCCTTTCTGAATGCTACCTTTGACCCTTTTTATACCCATTAAATTTTCAATAATTATTGGATGCTTTGTATCTAAATAATGGCCCTTAAGCTTATGAACCATACTTATGGATACTAATCTTCTTCTTAAAGTGCTTATTTTTGAATTTTTTGACAAATGCGTAAGATACAGAGAGACAATTTTAGGTTCTGTTGGCAATGATTTAAAGCCGTGTTTTGCACAAAATGCTCCAAAATCTTTAAAATCTGATTTATAAGCCCTTAATGTATTGTTAGCTTTAGAGCTTCTGAGGTTATTTAAAGTTTCCTCATGGAGTAATTTTAGATCTGTAATTAGTTCATTCATACAATTACTATTGATAACAATTAATTATCATTAGTAATAATATAACACATATTGAATGTCAAGCAAATAAGTTAAAAGATAATAATGAAAAAAAATAAAATATATAAAGCTACATTGATAATAGTTTTGACAGCAATAATGATATATTCGTGCGGAGAAAACAGTAATGATATTCAATCATTAGGATATTAATAAAATGCCAAAATATTTAATAATAGGTTTAGCGGTACCCTTAATAATATTTTTGACAATGTATTTATTATCTAGGCTTACAGAAAAAACCAAAAATAGACTATTATTGTTAATTTTTGGAGTTTTTTTAATAAGTATATTTGTTTTGCTTTATTTACTAATGAAATAAATTAAGTTATCCCCACTATTCAACCCTGTTAAAAAATCAATAAATTCAACAAAAAAGTGATTAAATTTAATATATTGATATGATAACGTATAAATGAATTAAGGGGCAACCCTTAACTGGCCGATTGGGGAAAAACCGAGAGGTTCAAGCCCAGGGGGCAGAAAGCTTTACGGAGTAGCGCTAAAATCGTAAGGCGGGAAGGCATGGCGGTAGCGCATACAACGACGTGCCAAAACTACTGTTCTTTGCACCGTAAAAAGTGCAAGGAAACAGGGTTTTTTTTATCATTATATGATCCTTAAAGGCACTATATTTCAAATTAAAGTATGGAAATACCTTAAAACTATCCAAAAAGGCAGTGTTAAAAGCTATAAACAAGTCGCAAATGGCATAAATAGACCCAAATCAGCTCGTGCAGTAGCTAATGCATGTGCTAAAAACCCTTATTTTCCTATAATACCATGCCATAGAGTTATTAGATCAGATGGTCAGATTGGTGGTTTTTCTGGACCTGGCGGTATAAGAGCTAAAAAAAGATTGCTTAAAAAAGAAGGTTTTTCGTTCTAAAATACTGCAATATCAACGTTTTTTTCCTCATATTAATTTTTTAATTAATTATTTTTAACTTCCCCCTTTAGTTGTACTATATATCAATATATCGTTAAATAGACCCCTTCTATGGCCGTTTAATCGCTATATTCTGTTTATGCAAAGCTTTGGAAACTAGTAATATTAAAAATATTTTTATGTAGTTTTTTTAGATATTTTCAGTCTAAATATAGTTTTATCTGTTGTAGCTTATTTCTAAAAACCCTTATTTTAAACGTTTTTTTGATATTTGACCTTTTTTTATAACATTATATTTATATTTATAAGCTTTTTATTATGTTTTTCTAATTAATAATAATATACTTTAACTAAGTAAAATAAGTGATAAATTACAATGATATAACATATATAGTTAAAGTATAATATAAAGATATATATAAACTATGTTTACTATACTAAATTGGTTTATTCTGAAGCTCTCTTCTAAAGATGTAAATGCCAGAACTAATAATAATAGATAAACCAATAAAATGCCAAAGACTAGGAAAATTATCAAAGAAAAAATAACCAATTATTATATTTGGGACAATTTCAAAATAACCAAATGGAGATAATTTAGAGGCATCAGCATACATTAAAGAAAGAATTAACAATAAATGCCCTATAGAAGCAAAAAAACCTATAGCAGACATCATTAACCACTCTGAAACTGTTGGTTCAACCCAAACAAAAGGCATTATTATTGAACCAATAACACCGCCCACTATCCCTGTTAATAAAAGAGTTAAAAGAGGATTATCTGAATTATGAAGTTTTCTAGTAACAATTAAATAAAACCCATACAACATGCCTGTGCCTAAAGCGGCTATACTAGCCAAATTTATTTCAACAAAACCTGGTCTAATAACAATTAAAGATCCGATAAAACCTATTATAACAGCAACCCATCTTCTAAGCCCAACTTTTTCACCTAATAAAATTGGAGATAAGGCAGTTACGATAAGTGGAGCTATAAATGCTAATGTTAAAGCTTTTGATAAAGATATTATAGAAATTGAATAAAAAAATAAAATATTCGCACAAAACAATAGTAGACCTCTGATTAATTGAAGTTTGGGTTGTTCTGTCCAAATTAAATTTTTTCTAAAAAAAAAAATCATTATTGGTAGAACAAAAACAACTGTAAAAAAATATCTAGACCAGGTTATTTGCAAAACTGGAATTGATGTGCTTAAGTACTTAGCAAAACCATCCATTATTGGTAGCATTACCCATGCGGATAAATTTAGAATAATAGCTTTCATTAAGAAAAATATTTTAAAGATATAAAAACAATTATTGGAACTGTTATCAAAGACATTAAAGTAGATACTACAATCATACTTGATATATTATCAACAATTTCTTTTGGAGAATACATAGAAGCAATCAAATAAGTTAAAATTGCGCTTGGCATTGATGATTGTATAAGCAAAACTCCAGCAGCATAACCAGATAAACTAAATATTTTTATTAAAATAATTCCTATAATAGGACCAATAATTACTCTGCCGAATGATGAAATTAAAGCATTTCGAAAAGAAAAAACTTTTAATTGAGTTAGTGATATACCTAAAGACATTAATATTAGTACAATCATTGCATATCCTAAGAGCATTACAGTATTTAAAACAAATGTAGGCATTTCCAAGTCAAAATACAAAAATGCAACGGCTACAATTACCGCATAAGATGAAGGACTTTTTAAAATAATATTAATATCAAATTTTTTACTGGCTAAAAATATATTTACAGTAAAATGTAATAAAACTACTAAAGATGATATAGCTGCAGCAACACCCATTCCAAGTGAACCATATGCAAAAAGACAAATCGGAATACCCATATTTCCAGTATTAGGTAAAAAAAAGGGAGGAAGTTCTCTAATATAATCTTTTTTCATCAACACCAAAAAAATAATTCCAACCACCGCAAAAGATGAAAGAGCTATTATTGCATATATAAAATACTCAGAAAATATATCAAATTTTACACCTGACGATGTAATTGCAAAAATAAATAATGCAGGAGCGCCAAAATTAGCTGAATAATTTGTTATGAACGTAGTATCTAAATCTCTATTTTTTTTTCCTAATAAATAACCTATTCCAACGATAAAAAAGACAGGAAACAATACCTCAAAAAGCTTGATATATATGTCCATTTTTAAAGTAGTCTAATTAGAGTTGGTCTTTTTAATATATTCTTATTTAATCTAAAAGTTTTTAAACAACTTTGAACATCAATTTCCTTAGATTTGTGAGTAATGATTACAATTGAAGCTGTCTTTTTTTTGTGATCAGGTATTTGAATAAGTCGCTCAACAGAAATATTTCTTTTTGCAAGTATATTAGTAATTTGCGATAAAACTCCTGGTTTATCTTTAACTTCAATTCTTAAATACATAGAATTCAAATAATTATTAGAATTATATGCATTTATTTTTTTTCTTTTAAAATCAGGAATACCAAAAGAATATTTGATGTTGCCTCTTAATATAGATAATAAATCAGACATTAAAGCAGATGATGTTGGCCCAGCCCCCGCACCTTCTCCTTGGAGAATGCTTTCACCCACTGGTGAGCCGTGTGTTATAACAGCATTCATAACACCATTTACATTGCCAATATAAGTATCTTTTTTTACTAAACATGGGTGAACTCTCTCAAATAATTTATTATTAATTAATTCTGTTATACCCAAAAGTTTAATTCTGTAATTTAGTTGGTTTGTAATCTCTATATCTTTAGAATCTATATTTTCTATACCTTCCATTAAACATTTATACTTAGAAATTTTATTATTAAATGCGAGTGCTGATAATATGCGAATTTTCGCAAAAGCATCATACCCATTTAAATCAAGTGTTGGTTTTCCTGGTTCAGCATAACCTAAAGCTTGAGCTTTTTTTAAAACATCAGAAAAACTTTTTTTAGTTTTTTCCATTTCTGTTAAAATATAATTAGTAGTACCGTTTAATATTCCTAAAATTTTATGAATTTTATTTGTTGCAAGACTTTCTTTAATAGTTTTTAATATAGGTATACCTCCAGCAACAGAAGCTTCAAATTCAAGATTAACTTTATTTATTTCAGCTAATTTAGATAAATAATCTCCATGTTTTGATATCAAAGCTTTATTAGGTGTAATTACATGAATTTTATTTTTTAGTGAATTGACAACTATTTTTTTTGATATTCCATCAGATTTACCTATAGCTTCAAATAATATATCAATTTTTTTTGTTTTTATTATGTTTAATGGATTTCTAAAAAAAATTTTTCTATTAATTTTAAATTTTCTTTTCTTATTAGGATTTTTTGCTGATACAGCGACCAAATTAATTTTTTTTCCAGTTTTTAACTCTATGTCTTTTTTTTTAGATATTAGTTCATTCATTAAGTAATTACCTATTTGACCTAAGCCAACTACTGCAATATTTATTTTATTTTTCATAACATTTAATTAATATCTGGATATCCACTTTCTTTTACATAATTTATAATTTCATTTTTAAATTCATCAAATGACAGATTTTTATTTATATTAATATCTTCAACCATATTATTTTTATTTTGGTTAGGTGTCGAACATGATAGTATCAAAATTAGTAAAAAAAAATATTTCTTCATAAAAGTCCATTTGTTTTTTTAAAATCAAAAAAAATATTAAGATTTTGAACTGCTTGTCCCGCCCCTCCTTTTATCAAATTATCAATAGCTGATAAAATAATTAATTTATTATTATATTTTGTTTTACATACAGAAATATTGCAATAATTACTATTTATTACATGATTTGTGCTTACCTGGTAATTAATTTTTTTTATATTTACAAATTTTTCATTTTTATAAAAATTCTTTAAAGCTTTTTGAATCTTTTTTAGACTAACATTTTTTTTTATATCTACATATATTGTGCTTAAAATACCTCTAAACATTGGTGACAAATGAGGAGTAAAAATAAAATTAATTTTTTTATTTGAACAAATATTTAATTCTTGTTGAATTTCAGAATTATGCCTATGGAAACCCATGCCATAAGCGCTCAATGATTCATAAAGATTTTGCTTTGCATATTTTTTGTGTATACCCCTACCACCACCAGAATAACCTGACTTTGAATCAATAACTATATTTTTTGTTTCTATTAATTTTTTTTTAATTAATGGAATAATTGGTAATAAAATAGATGTAGGATAACAACCAGGACATGAAATTATTTTGTAGTTTTTTATTTTACTTTTTTTAATTTCTGGTAACGCATAGATTGATTTTTTAATATTTTTTTTTGCTTTATGACTAAATTTATACCATTTTAAATAATCAGTTGATTTTAAAAGTCTAAAGTCTGCAGATAAATCAAATAATATATTGTTATTTAATAATTTTTTTGAAATAATTTGAGCTTGACCATTGGGCAATGCTGTAAAAATTACATCAACTTTTTTTAATAAATTTTTATCAAATTTAATTATTTTGGGTAACTTCTTATTTTTTAAAGTTTTATCATAAAATGATAATTTTTTTCCACTAGATGTATTTCCACATAAAAATTTAATGTTCACATTTTTATGCTTAAGTAGCAATTTAACTAATTGCAAACCTATATATCCAGTTGACCCAGCTATTAAAGCATTAACCTTTCTCATAATTTAATATATCAATTGAAAAATTAAAAAGAAATTACCTTTTAGAAAATTGAAAACTTCTACGAGCTTTTCTATGACCGTATTTCTTTCTTTCAACGGATCTAGAGTCTCTCGTGGTTAATTTCTCTTTTTTAAGCGTTGGTTTTAGTTGAGCATCAAATTGTAATAAAGCTTTTGAAATACCATGTACCATTGCACCAACTTGCCCTGTTAATCCCCCACCTTTTACATTACATTTAACATCATAATTTGTAGGTTGATTTATTATTTCAAATGGTCTTAGTAATTGCATTATATGATTTGATCTTTTAAAATAATCATCATAGTTTTTTCCATTTACAATAATATTGCCAGATCCTTTTTTAAGCCAGACTTTAGCTATTGATGTTTTTCTTTTTCCAGTAGCGTATTTGCTGTCTTTAAAATCAATTTTGCTTTGTTGAGTATTTTCCATGACTAATTTCTAATAATGTTTTTATTATTGAGTTTAGATAACTCAATTTTAGTTGGATTCTGTGATAAATGAGGATGATTAGAGCCAGAGTAAATTTTAAGTTTTGTTAATTGTTTTTTTGCAAGAGGTCCTCCTGGCAACATTCTTTTAACTGCTAATTTTAAAACTTCGCCTGGTTTTTTATGATGTAACTTAGAAGGTGTTATTTCTTTAATACCACCTGGGTACCCAGTATGCTTATAATATTTTTTGTTTTCAAATTTTTTTCCTGTAAATTTTATTTGCTCTATATTTTTGACTACTACAAAATCACCATTGTCCATGTGAGGTGTGTAAGTAGTTTTATTTTTTCCTCTTATAATTTTAGATATAACAGTCGCTAATCGTCCAACTACTGCATTTTTAGCGTCAATTTCATACCAATGACTTTTTATATCGTTATTTTTAATAAATTTTGTCATGAATGCGGGATTAATACTATAAATAGTTATATTGTCAATTTATTATATAAATGCTAAAAAATTGATTGATTATAACTAATAATACACGACAATTTACAAACTTTAAAAGGGAGTTATCATAATGAGTGACAAAAAAAAAGGTTTACATCCACATACATATAAATTTGATACATTGAGTTTACACGCTGGTTATCAGCCTCATAAAAATGCCGGCTCAAGACAAGTTCCTATATATCAAACTACTTCATATTTATTTGATGATGTTGATCACGCTGCAGCATTATTTAATTTGGAAAGAGGTGGTCATATTTATAGTAGAATATCAAATCCTACTGTAGGAGTATTAGAAGAAAGGGTTGCTTCTTTAGAGGGTGGTACTGCTGCTTTAGCAACTTCTTCTGGTATGGCTGCTATATTTCTTACAGTAATGACTCTATGTGAATCTGGTGACCATTTAGTTGTATCATCTCAATTGTATGGAGGAACAGTAAACTTATTTAGATTAACGCTGCCTAAATTTGGAATAAAAACTACTTTTGTAAAACCAAGAGATACAGAAGGTTTCAAAAAAGCAATTCAAAAAAATACGAAATGTATATTTGGAGAATTGGTAGGAAACCCTGGAAATGAATTAATGAACATGCCTGAAGTTGCTAAAATTGCACATGACGCCGGTATTCCTCTAATTATAGATGCAACATATCAAACACCCTATCTTTGTAAACCAATTGAACATGGAGCAGATATTGTTGTTCATTCTTTAACAAAATGGATGGCTGGTCATGGATCTTCCATGGCTGGTATATTAGTTGAGGGTGGTAAATTTGATTGGATGCAAAATGATAAATTTCCTACTATGACTAAACCTTATGAAGGATATCATGGATTATCTTTTGCTGAAGAGTTCGGACCTACAGCCTTTACAATGAAAGCTAGAGCTGAAGGTATGAGAGATTTTGGTCCATGTTTAAGTCCACAAAATGCATGGAATGTACTACAAGGCATAGAGACTCTGTCAGTTAGAATGAAAAAACATTGTTCGAATGCTGAAGAAATGGTTAAATATTTATTAGGTCATGAAAGTGTTGCTTGGGTATCTCATCCAAGTGTTCCTGATCATCCAGATCATGAATTAGCTAAAAAACTATTACCTAATGGACGTGGATCGATGATTGCTTTTGGTATTAAAGGTGGAAAAGATGCTGGTGTAGCATTTATTAATAACGTTAAACTTGCTTCTCACCTAGCAAATGTAGGTGACACTAGAACATTGGTAATTCATCCTGCTTCAGGAACTCATTCTCAAATGGATGAAGCTACATTGAAATTTGCAGGTTTATCTCATGATATGATTAGACTGTCTGTTGGTATTGAAGATATAGATGATATAAAAAACGATTTTGAAATTGGTTTTAGAGCAGCAAGAAAGCCTAGACTTGTCTCTAATCAATGAAATTTAAGGTAAATAATGAAGAGGTTTATGCCTCTACTGGCGGTCGTCCTTTCGATAAAAATAAACCATTAATTATTTTTGTTCACGGAAGTGGTTTAACTCATATGACTTGGGTTCTTCAGACAAGATATTTTGCGTTTCATGGTTATAGTGTTTTAGCGTTAGATTTACCTGGTCATGGACTGTCTGGGGGTAAAAGTTTAAAGTCTATCGAAGAAATGGCTGATTGGATTAGTAATGTGATAGATGCTGTTGGATATAAAGAAGCATCTTTAGTAGGACATTCGCAAGGCTGTTTGGTTACTGTTGAATGTGCATCTAGATACCAAGACAAAATAAAAACTTTAAGTTTAATTGGTGGAGCTGGCGCAATACCTATGAATCCTGAATTATTATCTCTTGCAGAAAATAGTGATCCAAAAGCAGTAGATTTAATGATGGATTGGGCCCATGGACCAGCAGGTCATTTTGGTGGTCACCCTGTCCCCGGTTTATATCATATCAATACAGGTGGAATGTTAGCTAAATCAAGAACTATAAAGGATACTTTGGGCGTAGATTTTAGAGCATGTGATAATTATAAAAATGGTTTCGAGGCTGCAAAAAAAATTAAAATACCAACTTTATCAATTCTAGCCACTGATGATAAAATGTGTCCAGTAAAAGAAGGAAAAAAATTAGCTGATCTAATAGATGGAAGTAAAGTAGATATTATTGATAACTGTGGGCATATGATGCTACTAGAAGAAGCTGATAGAGTTCTAGCTGTATTAAAAAAATTTATTACCACTAATTATCCACCAAAAACCTAATAAATTAATAGCTAAAAAGGTTTTTTCTTAACATTTTCGGTAGGTATTAGAACTGTATTGTTGCCTTGCATAATGCTAAAATACTAAAAAAGGAGATAAAAATGACTAAATTAAAAAATCCAGAAACAATAGCTCTACATGGTGGAGATTATAGAAGCGATCCGGCTACGACTGCTGTAGCTGTTCCATTATATAGAACTACTTCATATCAATTTAATAGTACTGAACATGCTGCAAATTTATTTGCCCTAAAAGAGTTTGGAAATATTTATACTAGAATTATGAATCCAACAAACGATGTTCTTGAAAAAAGAGTAGCTGCCTTAGAAAGTGGTTTGGCATGTGTAAGTGTTGGTTCAGGTCAAGCTGCTTCTACATTTGCAATTGTAAATATATGTTCATCAGGTGATAATTTCATTAGCTCAACAGATTTATATGGTGGAACAGTAAATTTATTTACTCATACATTAAAAAAATTAGGGATTGAATGTAGATATGCTGATCCTGCTGATCCAAAAAATTTTGAAAAGTTAATTGATGAAAAAACAAGATGTTTTTATGCAGAAACTTTACCAAATCCATATCTTAGAGTATTTCCAATTCAAGAAGTGGCTGATATTGGAAGAAAACATAATATTCCATTAATAATGGATAACACAGCTTCTCCAGTTATTTGTAAACCCATAGAACATGGTGCAGCAGTAGTGGTTCATTCATTAACAAAATTTATCGGTGGACATGGTACTGTTATTGGAGGTTGTTTAGTAGATGGAGGAAATTTCGATTGGACTGCTGATCCAAAGAGACAACCTAACTTTAATGAACCAGATGCTAGTTATGGTGGTGCGATATGGGGACAAGTTGTTCCACAATTAACAGGGGCAAATGTAACATTTGCTGTAAGAGCAAGAGTCTGTTTGTTGAGAGATTTAGGTGCACCTTTAGCACCTGATAATGCTTGGGGCATAATTCAAGGATTAGAAACTGTACCTCTTAGAATGAAACAACATTGCTCAAATGCTGAAAAAGTTGTTAATTATTTAAGTAAACATAAAAATGTTGATAGAGTAATTTATCCTACCCTTCATGAAGGAGAAATAGCTGATAGGTCAAAAAAATACTTTAAAGGTGGAAATGGAGCACTTGTTGGTATTGAATTAAAAGGTGGAGTCGAAGCTGGTAAAAAATTTATAGAAGCTTTAAAGATGTTTTATCATGTTGCTAACATAGGTGATGCAAGAAGTTTAGCTATTCATCCAGCGACTACTACACATAGTCAATTAACTGAAGAGGAATTGCTATCTGCGGGTGTTACTCCAGGATATGTAAGATTATCTATAGGTATTGAACATCCGGATGATATTATAGCGGACTTAGAGCAAGCTTTAGGAGCCTCTGGAAAACCTAGTTTGAAAGCAGTTAGTTAATTTTTTTATTATAGAAAAGTAAATAAATAGTTGAACTTACTAAAAAAATAGAACCTATTTGGTGCAAAGATGCAAGTATTATGTGAGCACCAAATAGCAAAGTTAAAATTCCTAAAAAGATTTGAATAAATAAAATTAAACCTATTACTTTTAAAATTTTAAAATAATCAGTTTTACGCTTTTTAAAAGCTAAGTATAAAATAAATAAATAATAAAATACAATTACATAAGCTAAATTTCTATGAATAAATTGAACTAGCGATGGATCATTAAAAGCATTAATTTTAAATAAATTATGTATTGAGTTATCGTCAGGAAAATAATTATTGCCCATTAATGGCCAAGAATTATATATTTTACCCGCATCCATGCCTGCAACAAATGCACCAAAGCATATTTGTAAAAAAATCAAAATTATAAATAAGATAATTAAATTTTGTGAAAATTGGTTTTTAAAATTTGCTACTATTTTGTATGATAAAAAATTCCAATATATTAAAGATAAAATAACAAAAGCAACTATTAAATGAACCGAAAGACGAAAATGACTTACATCAACTCTGTCGATTAATCCACTAGATACCATGTACCATCCTATAAAACCTTGAAAGCAGATAAGAATAAAAATTAAAAATAAACTTTTTGTCTTATTGAAACCTAATTTATATTGAAAATAAATTAGTGGAAGTAAAAAGAAAATTCCAATCAATCTACCAAGAAATCTATGTGCCCACTCCCACCAAAAAATTACTTTAAATTCATTAATTGTCATAGAATAATTTTGTAATTTAAATTCAGGGATTTCTTTATATAAATTAAAATAACTTTGCCATTGAACATCATTGAATGGAGGGAAAATTCCAGAAAATAATTCCCACTGTGTAATTGATAAACCAGAATCAGTTAGTCTGGTTAATCCACCGACTACTATCATTAAAGATATTATCCAAAACATAGCACCAAGCCAAATACAAATATATTTATTTAGATAATTTTTTTCTATATACATAAAACAATAAATATAATAATTATAAACAAATCCAATTAAATAAATGTCGCCATATAAAAAAAAACAATTGCTTCTATTAAGAAAAAAATTAGATAAATTAGATTTTTCTTTATTAAAAATAATTAAAAGAAGGTTAGAATTAGTCAATAAAGTGTTAAATCTAAAAGATTATAAAAAGCAAATTGTAGACAAAAAAAGAATAAATTTCATTCTTAGGGAAATAAGAAAAAAATCAAAAAAAAATAAAATAGATCCAAAAATTACAAAAAGAATTTGGAAAAATATGATTTATGCTTTTATAGACTATGAAAAAAGGAATTTTAAAATAAAATAATTATTTACTATGAGGTGGTAGTTTTTTTTCAACAAATAATTCATGTTTACGTGTAGCTGGATTATACTTTTTAGCTTTTAATTTGACTTTAGCTTTTTCTCCTCCGGCAGGTTTTTTTACATAATAAAAAAATGAACTATTAGGTTTAGCTTCAGGAACTAATCTTACTTTTACATGAGTTTTTTTTGCCATTTTATTTAATCTTTTTAATTTCTTTTAATAACTTAGAAATTTTTTTAATTTTAAATTTTAAATTATTTTTATTAATATTTATAGAGCTATCACTAATTTCGTCAAGTTCAAATGTTTTTTTATTAATTAAAATTTTTTTTACACCATTAATAGTCATACCTTTATCTTTTAAAAGGTACTTAATCTGTTTAAGCAACTCTATTGATTTATTATCATAGTATCTTCTTCTGCCTGAAAGTATAATGGGCCTTATTTGTTTAAACTGTTTTTCCCAAAATCTTAAAGTATGAGTGTTAATTTTACCTGTTTTAGCATTAATAAGATTTAATATTTTAGCAACTTCACTAATAGTTTTATAATCTGAGTTAATTTTTTCCATCTGATTTATTTATAAATTCTTTAAATTCTTTTGATGGTTTAAATAATACAACCTTTCTTTCTGAAATTATTTTTTCTTCTTTGGTTTTAGGATTTCTTCCTAGTCTTTTGTTTTTTAATCTAATAGTAAAAGTTCCGAATTTGCTAATTTTAACTTTATTTTTTTCTCTAAGATTTTCAATTAATAGATTAATTAGGTCTTCATATAATAAATCGATAATCTTCTTTGGGAAACCAAGCTGTAAATATGCTGAGTTAATTATATCTTTTTTTGTTAAATTAATTCTCATTTATTTATATTGCTTTTAATTTTATTAATTAAATCACCTTTTACAATTTTTTTACAAACATCAAGTGAATGGGCAAAGCCTACATGGTCTGTCGATCCATGGCTCTTAATTACTGGAGAATTTAAACCAATAAAAATTGCACCATTGTATAATCTTGGATCTAATCTCTTTTTAAATCTCATTAAATTTTTATAATTTAACATGGTAAGAATCTTTCCTATTATACCAGAAGTCATATTTTTTTTAATTTCCTTAGTGATAAAATTTGCTGTTCCCTCTGCAGTTTTTAAAGCTATGTTTCCAGTAAAACCGTCAGTAACAATGACGTTGACATCACCATTCATAATATTATTTCCTTCAATATATCCACTAAATTCAAAATCATAATCTTTTATGTTATTTATTTTTTGATAAGCAGATCTAATTAATTCATGCCCTTTTATATCTTCAGATCCAATGTTCAATAAGGCAACTTTAGATTTTTCGTCTGGAAAGAGTGCTTTGTGAAGAGATGCACCCATTATACAAAAATCAATTAAATTCTTTTCGCTACATTCAATATTGGCTCCAAGATCGAGAACTACATTCATTCCATATTTATTAGGCCACAAACCGGATAATGCTGGTTTATCAATATTATCGATCATCTTAAGATTTAATTTTGAAATAACAAATAATGCACCAGTATTTCCTGCTGAAATTACAATATCTGAATCTTTATTTTTGACACTTTCAACTGCCATCCACATACTAGTTTTTTTACTTTTTTTTGCACCTTCTAAAGCTGAATCATTATCTAAAACTTTTTCATCTGTATGGATGATCTCCAATGAATTGTTCATCAAATCTTTTGGTAAAATATTTAAAATTTCATTTTTGTTTCCAAAAATTTTATAAAAAACATCATTATTTTTTTTTAAATGTAAAATAATTCCATCAATTATTTTTTTTGGTGCACCTTCACCTCCCATTGCATCAACTGCAATTATAATTTTATCTTTCATTGAAATATAATTAATCCTTTGGATCTAGTACTTGTCTTCCTTTATAGAAACCAGTTTTTAAATCTAGATGATGAGAGAGTCTGTATTCGCCTGATTTTTTATCTTCGATCACATTTTTGATAGAATGAGATATATGAGATCTTCTTTTTCCAGATCTAGATTTAGTAGTTTTTCGTTTTGGTACAGCCATAATTAAAATTTATGTTTATTTACACTTTTTGTAAAAAAATTCAAATTTTTATTTGTTAAATATATTAAATATTTATCAAAATATGAAGCTAATATAGGTAACTTGTTGTTATAAAACAGGTATTTTTTCAATATATCGTTCTTATTATCAATATTCTTGTCATTCCATTTTTCAATCTGTGGAATTATAGAATGAAAGACATTGATATAAGTTTTCATTTTTTTATTTACTGAAACATCACCATCTCCACTTTCTCTTAAACTTGCATCTATTTGTTTAAAAATAAAATCATATATATTTTGTAATAATTTTTTATCATTTGCATCTTTGTAACTAGTCAAAAAAAAGGCAAAATGTAGTAAAAATAGTATTAATCTTGATGAAAAATTATCTTTAATATCACAATCAAAAAAGATTTTTTTATTTCTAGTTAAACACATTAAATTATTATAGATATTGATATATTTATTGTTCATGAAAAAATTTATAATAATATTTATAACTTTATTTATTTCAAACTGCTCTATTAATAAAGTGGAAAAAACACACGGTGTTCCTTACTTAAATGAAAAACAAAAAAAGCTAGAAATCAATAAGTCTAATAAAAATGATATAGTGGGTTTATTAGGTCCGCCTTCAACAAAAGGTAGTTTTGATAATGATTTATGGATTTATATAGAAAGACAGAAAACTGGATCTAAAATTTATCAGCTTGGTAAAAAAAAACTTGAAAAAAATAACGTATTAATTCTCGAAATTAATGAAATGGGATTGCTTGCTAAAAAAGACTTTTTAGATATTAATCAAATGAATGAATTAGAATATACTGATAAAGTTACATCGAGTGTCTATTCAAAAGATTCTTTTGTTTATTCGTTCCTATCTAGCATGATACAAAGGGTAAACGACCCTCTGGGTAAACGTAGAAAAGCTAAATAATTTTATCCTGCTATTACAGCTAGAAGTAATAATGCAACTATATTTGTAATTTTAATCATTGGATTAACCGCTGGACCAGCAGTATCTTTATAAGGGTCTCCTACTGTATCACCTGTAACTGCAGCTTTATGAGCTTCGGATCCTTTTCCTCCGAAATTACCATCTTCAATATATTTTTTAGCATTATCCCATGCTCCACCACCTGCGGTCATAGATATTGCAACAAATAATCCTGTAATAATAACTCCTAAAAGCATTGCACCAACAGAAGATAAGGCGGCGACTTGACCTCCAATTGGTAAAATAAATAAATATAAAACTATAGGAGATAATACTGGAAGTAGAGAAGGAACAATCATTTCTTTAATTGCAGCTTTAGTTAATAAGTCTACCAATCTTCCATAATCTGGTTTTGATTTTCTTTTCATAATCCCAGGAATTTTTTTAAATTGTCTTCTTACCTCAACAACAACTGCACCACCTGCTCTACCTACTGCCTGCATACCCATTGAGCCAAACAAATAAGGGAGCATTCCTCCTACTAATAATCCAACAACTACAAAAGGATTAGATAAATCAAATGTTACAACAATTCCCTCTAGTTTTGACCCAGTAACTTTTGAAAAATGTTTAATATCTTCAGTATATGCAGCAAATAAAACTAAAGCACCTAAACCAGCTGACCCAATAGCGTATCCTTTAGTAACAGCTTTAGTAGTATTACCAACAGCATCTAATGCATCTGTTGTTTTTCTAACATTTTTTGGCAAGTTAGACATCTCAGCAATTCCGCCAGCATTATCAGTAACAGGGCCATATGCATCAAGAGCAACTACCATTCCTGCTAATGCAAGCATTGTTGTTACTGCAATTGCTATTCCAAATAGTCCAGCTATATAATTTGTTAAAAGTATTCCACCAACAATAATTAAAGCTGGGATTGCTGTAGCTTCCATTGAAACTGCTAATCCCTGAATTACATTAGTTCCATGACCTGTTGTTGAGGATGAAGCAACACTTTTGACAGGTCTATAATTAGTTCCAGTATAATATTCTGTAACCCATATTAATAAACCAGTTATAACTAAACCTATAACGCCACAAATGTATAAACTCATTCCTGTGAATGATTTATCAGAAATTGTATAAGTTTTATCTAGACCTAAAACATAATCAGTAATCGGATATAAAATTAATAAAGATGTAACTGCTGTAACTACAAAACCTTTGTATAAAGCAGCCATAATATTTTTAGATTTTCCTAATTTTACAAAAAATGTTCCAATAATAGAAGTCAATATACAGGCACCACCAATTGATAATGGATAAACCATCATATTAAGGTCTCCATGAAAAAAAATTGATGATAGAACCATAGTAGCAACTATTGTTACTGCATATGTCTCAAATAGGTCAGCAGCCATACCTGCGCAATCTCCAACATTATCACCAACGTTATCTGCTATTACTGCTGGATTTCTTGGATCGTCTTCAGGAATACCTGCTTCAACTTTCCCTACTAGGTCTGCACCTACGTCAGCACCTTTAGTAAAAATACCTCCTCCAAGTCTTGCAAAAATAGAAATTAGTGAAGCTCCAAATCCTAAAGCAACTAAAGCATTAACAATTTCTCTTTCATCTACACCAAAAGATAATAGTAAATAATAATAAACTGCTATTGCTAAAAGCGCTAAACCTGCAACCAACATACCTGTAACTGCGCCAGATTTAAATGCAATTGCTAAACCTTGTGATAGTCCTTTTTTAGAAGCTTCCGCTGTTCTGACATTTGCCTGTACAGATACAAGCATACCAACATATCCTGCTATACCTGATAAAGTGGCACCAATTAAATAACCTATTCCAACTAAAATACTAAATGCATAACTAATTATAAATAATACAACTACTCCTACAATTGCAATTGTTTTGTATTGTCTATTTAAATAAGCTTTAGCTCCAATTTGTATAGCAGATGCTATTTCTTGCATTTTTGAACTGCCCGGACTAGAGCTTAAAATATTTTTTCCCGTAAAATATCCGTAAACAATTGATAATAAACCTGTTAAAATAATAATTTGAAGTATATTTGATGCTGACGCTTCCATAATTCCTTTAATTGTTAGTTATTTAGTAAATATTAAAAATCGGACATTACAAAAAAAGAAATAAAAGGCAATA
>MDSY01045926.1_pt1 | contig 25004 bp, 13 predicted proteins | sample 811131 | NCBI WGS metagenome assembly MDSY01 (sample SAMN05326643, study PRJNA326480) | marine metagenome | isolation source: seawater | place: Atlantic Ocean: South West | collected 2010
CGAGATCTCGGAACGGGACGAAACTCGTGGAAGGGCATTTCGGTGACGAGGTTTTTCCGAGCCGGGGGAACGGGGTCACGCGTCGCGGTTCGCGTACCTGTGCGGCGAAAGGTGTGCTCGGCGATGCGAGGAAGGTCACACACACGTGGCGGGATCGCAAACACAACAAGCGTGTGCTGCGGCGGATCGTAAGCGCACCGGAAGAATGGGGGATGCCGCGGTTCGCTGAGTCAATTCTTCACTTTTTTATTTTCCCGGGAAAAAAAATTCATCCAGGCTGTCGACATCGGTCAACCTTCCGATCACCTTGATAGGGACGATCAGGAAGGTTGCCTATGAGTGTTCCACAAGAGCCGGTCAGTTGATCGAGAGAGTCCGGAAGCGTGCGAGAGCGAAGTTGAAGATGCAATTGTTACATGGTGGTCCTATCAGCTACGTCGTTCCATCCTCACTTATCTTTCTTCCCCCCTCGGATCCTGGCTTGTTGTTTCAGCTGCGCCCGTTTCACCTCGATCATCACGGACGCCATTAACCGCAACACATTTATTAACACCAGCACCAACACGCCCATCAGGGGCGCGCAAAACACGCTCGTCGTAAACACACCATCTTTGTCAAAGTAGTTTTGCGTGGAGAACGATTGCCAATGGTCACTCGCGAGTGTGTTCAACGTTTCCGCGATGCGCACCAGGAACGCACATAAAAGGAATGTCAACCCTTGTTTCAGTTCTGATTTCCTGGTCACCCACGTCACCCCCAGCATCACGACGTGAAACGAAAGCACGGCAACCAACCACGGCTCTCCCCAATTCACGGCTTCGTAAAAACCGCGGTACAGCTCGTACGCGCTTCGCAACGCATCCGGACCCTCCGCGTCCTTCAACTGTCGGCTTGCGGATCGCAGCAACTCCTCGCCCACGCCAAGCAAGTTTCGCTGCTGCTCCAAAAGATCGTCCATCCGCACGTCACACCGCGCCCGCGTGTGATGAGGGAGGTTTTCTTGGAGTGCCCACTGACTGATTTTTACAAAGACAAAGCTGCCAACCCAGACTTAGATGTCGATCACGTACGTCCGTCCCTCTACGCCGTAGTCCGCGCTGCGCGTCCTCACGATGGACTCGCACTCGATCGCGGACGCGATGGACCGCGCCGCGGCGCTGCTCGCGGTCGCGGCGGAGGAGGTGCACGTGGGTTACGACCCGTACAACCCCCTTAGGGACGTGCGGTGGCTCGGCCGAGTCGCGTTGTTCTGGGCGCAGTTGCCGTGGTTCACGATCGTCTGCACGTTAGTGGTGTTGTTAGGTTCCGTGTCCCTGTTCATCGCGACGAACCAAACGCGGCTGATAAACAAGTTCGACAAGTTCGTCACGAGAAAGGTGCTCACGAAGATGCGCCAGAAGCTTTCCGGCGAGGTCACCATCGGGACGGTCAAGGTGCGACCGACAACAGTCACGGTTGAGGATTTAACACTTGGTAATCCTCCAACAGCAGAATTCTCCGCGCCATTTTTAGTATCGATGAAACAGGTCCACTGTAAATTAAACCCGTTATCGATTCTAGGCGTGAAGGGTAAGGGCAACTTCGTGGTTGGGTACCTTTGCGGGGAGGTGCAGCTGATGTCAGTCACTGGCGCGACGGTGTACCTCGACGAGGTCCCAGATCCGAATGTCGATTCGCTTTTGTCAACAAAAAAGATTCGAAACTTTCAAAACCTGAAGAGGCAGACGTTGGAGGCGGCGGCGGCGGAACGCGCGCGTGAGGAAGCCGCTTTGTTGCTGCTGCAGGAAGAGAAAAGGATTGTGGAAGAAGCTAGTGCTAATTTGAAGAAACAAAATCCAAACAGTGGTTCTCTTTTCAGCACGATTGGCGACACCTTCACCTCCGCATCTAACGAGATTGAAAAACAGTTAGCGGAGGTGAATAAACAGGCCAATAAGTTGGGCTCAACCGTAGCTGGTTCGATACAAGCGGCTGGCGCTGATGTAACCAACCGCTTAAACGCCCTAATCACCCTACTAGAACGAGTCAACCAGAAGCCCCCTGAAGAGACTGAAGAAGAGAAGCGACGGAAGAAGAAGTTGACGCTTGAGTTGGCAAAGCTGGAATTCGCGGACTGGGAGATTTACATCCTAGCCGTGAACAAATCGCCGTTCAAGTTCAAGAAGTGGGAGCTGGAAAAGTTCAAGGGGGTGGTCGGGGCGCTCGCCAGGGAGTGCGCCAGCGGCCTGTTAAATGAAATCATCCTGGACTTCCAGAACGAGATTCTCGAGAACCTTACGAAGGATATCGCTGCTGTTGGAGATGGACTTTTGAACGTGGGCGGCGCGGTGGTCGGCGGCGGCGCGTTCGTCGTGGGCGGCGTGGCTTCAGGTGTTGGCGCAGTCGGCCAGGGGCTGGTGGATACCGGCGGTGCGATCGGCAAGGGGCTTGCAGACACTGGTGCGGCGGTCGGTCAAGGCCTTTCTGACACTGGGGCAGCGGTCGGTCAAGGTTTGTCGGACACGGGCGAAGCGCTAGGGAAAGGGATTTCGGACACGACGGAAGCCGTCACTGGGTTTTTCGGGTTTTCCAGTGCATCGAAGGAAACTGTGGAGACTGTGTGTACGACGACCTCAGTGTCTACGCTTTCTACATCGGAGGTGGTGTCGACCACTGCTACCGTCACAGCTGTCTCCGTCACCGCCGCCGTCGAGGAGGAAAAGAAAGTCGAAAAAGAGAAGCGAACGAAAAAGGAAACAGAAGAAGCGGAGCTCGCGGCGAGGGCGATCCAAGAAGCGGAAGAGAAGCTTGCTAGGGAAGAGGATATTAAAAGAGCCGCTGAGGTCGAAAAGAAAGCCGACGAGTCCAAACGACAGGAACTGGAAAAGCAACGTCTCCAGGAAGAGGAGCGCATCGCCGCCGCGGCGATCGCCAAGGCGGAGGCGGAGGCGGAGGCGGAAATTGCAAAACAATTTCAAAAACAAGTCGACGGCGAAAAACTCGCGTGGGCGAAGGAACAGTCGCGGATGGTTTTGAAAATCGAAAATGAAAAATCCGAGTTGGCGAGCATAGAAGGTAGAAGACGAATCAGGGAAAGGTCTACGCGCGATCTTTTATTGTCCGACAAAATAGTTCAAGCGGAGCTTGCGATCGCTGAGCAGAAAGTGGCGCGCCAAAAGGAAGAATCCGTGGCGGAACAAAAGAAACGAAACGAGCGCGACGCGAAGCAAAGACGGCTGCTGGTGAAAATCAAAAAGCAAACCGCAGGAGGGGGTGTTTCAGAGAGTGAAAGTGACTCCGAAGACTTCGAAGACTCGGTTTCCGAGCCGTATTCGCCTGCTGCATCTATGAGGTCTGTAGGATCGTACGGGTCCTTCACGAGCCGAAATTCCTCTCGGGATTCCTCACCCGTACGCGAGCCGTACTTAATCAGAGTGAAATACCTCAGCGGCGTGTTCGACATCGTGGACGTGGACGGTACGGGTAAAATGAAAATTAAAACGTTCCTTAAAGCTTTAAAAAAGGTCCCGAAAGTGGATGCGCTGATGAAGAAAGGCAAAAACGCAGGGAGCTTGTTCAACAGTGACGAGGCGGATGAGCGGACCGCTAGTGCGTTTGACGCGTTGGAACGGGATAAAAACAAAATCGTTGACAAAGAAGAGTTCATCACGTACTTTTTGTTTGACCCGGAGGAGTACTAGACGTGATTAATGATTAATTGTATAAAGTGTATTCATTCGCTATGGCATCATACGAAAATAATTATACTTCTTCTACACAGACATACTCTATCTATTACAAGTACTCCCTACTACTCTTTCTTGCGCACCACCCCCCGCATCGCTAGCAACTCCTCGGACGCGACTTTCATGATCACCTCAAAACTGACCTTGGCGTGCTTCTCCCAAAGGTGCCCGGCTTTCTCCTTGCGCCGCCACTCCTGCGCGGGGTACGCCGGGGAGGTTAATCCATGTAACACCCTGGCAACTGCCCGAGCAGACATGCACCCCGCGCCTCCCGCCTTGCCGCCTGAACGGTGCGTCAACAACTCCTTGACGTCCTGCACCAGTCCTCGCGGAACATCGCAAGTTATCACGGCTGATAAATCCAAGTCGTCAGTTACGGGACTGGTGCCTTCTTTCTGTCCGTCCCCGCCCAGGTACGCCTCCAAAGTGACCCGGAGCGATGCACTTTGCGCCTCGTCGCTCTCCGCATTCGCCGCGCGTTCAAGCGCCGCGTACACCGTGTCCAGCTTGGTCACCGCAGATTTCTCAACATTCGTCAAGTGGTCCGTAAGCGCCACCGCTAGCGGGCGCAAATCCACCGGGGGCGCCTTCAAAATCTCGTACCCAACCGCCCGGTCGCTCAGCCGGTATGCCGCTTCGCCGTTCTGGCTTAAAAGCTGCAGCTGGTTCTGGACCTCCTCCAGACCTGCTTTCATGTGCCTGGCAACAGCGGCGACAGAAAATCGATAGGTACCACTTCTCGGCTTCGGAGCTATGTCTAACACCGCTTGAACCAAAGGACACTTCTGCGCTAAATTCTCAACCCCCCCCCCGCAATGTAAGGAAAGCTCGCACGTCGCGCGCATGTCAGGCAGCACGCGAATCAACCCAGCTTGGGATGGGTCAGCGCTTGAAGGGTCCATGGAGTCAGTATCAGAATCCATAGTATCAGCATCAATGCCATCGTTCACAGTGCCACCTTCTCCACCTTCACCTTTTGACACCACTTGCTCAATCTTCATTACGCTCCAAAGCTCCAAGCACGAAAGCACTGTTTCGATAACCTCGCCGCGCATGTCCATCTCTCTTTCCAACTGCTGGACGATCAACGCGCCGACGGCGGTAGATTGCGTCGGGTGCGAAGTAGTTCCGGAAGTATCATCTACAGTAGTACCACCCCCCTCCCCCAACGTTTTCAACCCATTCTTCGCCTTCTTGTCTTTCCCGAGGAATACCGTCTCTAACAACTTGTGCACAGCATTCGAATCCACGCCGTCGGTAAAACTCAGCGACCGCAGCCGCACGAAGTCGTGTTCGTCGATGAAAGAGATGCAACGAGCGGGTTGGCCGTCTCGTCCCGCTCGTCCCGCTTGCTGTATATAAGCCTCCGGTGACCTGGGCAACGAGTAGTTCACGACGCACCGCACGTCCGCTTTGTCCAGGCCCATGCCGAACGCGACGGTGGCAACGACGACGCGAACGGCGCCTGAAAAGAACTGCGCTTGCGTTCGAGTCCGGTCTTTAGGTTCTTGCCCGGCGTGGTACGCCTTCGCGTTCACCCCCGAGGTTTGCAAATACGCCGCCACGGTTTCCGCCTGGTTTTGAAACGCAACGTACACGATCACGGAGCCGATGCCGTGCAGAGGGTCTTTCTGTAGTAGGTGCTTCAAAGTTGCTTCTCGTGAGCTCGCGGGGACTCTCATTGCACTTAGAATTAAATTCCCCCGAATCGCGTCGTTGCGAAATGCGCCTTGTTTCGGGATTTGCAAAGTTTTGCGAAGAGACGTTTCCGTGCGTGCGGTGGCCGTGGCGGTCAGCGCCAGGACAGGACCGCTTACCTGCAGTCGTTGCCTAAGAATAGCCCCAAGCCTGTGATAAGCAGGTCGAAAATTATGACTCCACTCACTGACACAATGCGCCTCATCCACCACAGCACAAGACACCCCGCCCGGCACAAACTTCAAGTCGTGTAAAAACCGTTCGTTCAAAAGCCGCTCTGGGGAGACGAATAAAACTTTTAGGGTACCGGCGCGCATCTCGTCCAAAACGGCGAACAGGTGGGACATGGGCTGGTCGGATCGTAACGCGGCGCCAGGCAATGCAGGTGGAAGGCCTCGTAGTTGGTCCGCCATCAGGGCTAGCAAGGGACTCACCACCAACGTCAGTCCGGGAAATAATAAAGCAGGGAGCTGGTACGTCAAACTCTTCCCGGCGCCCGTCGGGAGCAACGCCAAAGTGCTTTTGCCTTTCAAAACCCTTTGAATTACCGGCAGTTGACCAGGCTTGAAGCTGGAGAAACCGAAGCAACGCTTCAGAATCGCGGTGAGATTGACTTCAGAAGGATCAGCGAAACACTCAGCACACGCCTCCTCCAGCTCCTTACTGGGTTTCTCCAGGGTTTCCAGGAACGCCTCTCTCGCCGCCGCCGCTTCTTTAGCACCGGGTTGAGAGGCTTCGAGTTTGTCCTCCTCCGCTTCCCTCAAAGCTCTTTTCTTTTCCTCAGCGGGGGTCTCTTGAGCTTTCTTTCGATCCGCCCAGTCCCCAGCTGACCACACGGACTGCTCTTTGTCCCCGGGCTGCGGCGCAACCTTTCGCCGCCCGACGCCTTTGTTCCACGACTGCGCGCCGCCGCCGTACCGGTGCGACGCCCCAGAACTCTTCTTAACCCCGCCCTTCACGCCGTGGCTCTTCCACGTCTTTTTCATGTTCAGCTTGACGAAATTTCCTTTCGAGGTTTTGGATTGCGCTTTCTTTTTAGTCACCGCGGGGGCGCGATCGGGGGCTTCGTCGCCAGCGGCGCGCCAGTCAGACGCCTCCGCGGGTTTCGCCTTGCCGCCGCTCGGCTTCTTTTTTGTAGCAGCAGCTGCGGCGGCGGCCACCGCTTTGTTCCTCGCCTCGGCGCGTTCGCGACCAGTCATAGGGCGCTCCTCTTGAGTAGTAGGCCCAGTAGGCTCAGCTGTTTGTTTCGGTGCCGTCTTCGTTTTCCTCGTCCTGGTACCGGTAGCTTTCTTCGTACCAACCGCGCCGTCGCCGTTTCGTTTCCGTTTGCGTCGCGTAGTCGTGATTGCGAAGTCGTCGTCGGAGCTCGCAACGTAATCTTCGTCGTCGTCTCCGTTATTTTTCGATTTCGTCTCGTCACCGTCCTGGAGCGCGGTCTCTTTCTCCCTTCTCCTCGCCGCCGCTGCCTCCCGTCTGCGCGCCGCCGCCGCCGCCGCGCGTGCCTCGGCCGCGTCGAAGTCCTCTTCTTCCTCGAAATCAGCCCCTCCTCCGATATCACCGATATCCGCTTCCATCGCAGCGAGCATCTCGTCCTCGTCGGGGGAGTCGTTTCTGCGTGTGGATGCATTGGGGACAGACGATGTAGGTTTCACCAAATGCTGCTTACCAACCGAAGTGTTCGTAGGCACAGCAGTCGTCTTTCTTCCAGAAACGCTCGGCGCTTCCACCGCGAGTTTGTTAACCGCCGATATATGGGTTTTTCGGTTCTTCGGTTCCTGCGCGAGGAAGTTCGATAACGTCATTTTTTCCTTGGTGCTGCCGAGATCGAGTACGCCGTTGTCAAGCACACCCCGGGCGTCACACAACAGCGGTTCGAATTGAGGCGCTTTCGTATTTTCGTCTTTCGTCAAGGCTAATCGTTCCTGCGCTATTTTCGCGAAACCGCCGCCGTCGCCGAAGCCGCCCGCGAGCCGCCCAAACGGGTTCGATATTGGCTTCTGTTTCGTTTTGTTCATCGGCTTATTTATCGGTGGCAGTGTATCACCCTCAGACGCATGCGCCAGCGCGCTCGGGAACAAAGCGCGAGCCGCTTTCGGCGAGCTCTTTCTTGTTTGCCTCGGCAACTTTCGCGCTCTTTTCGGCGAGGCGTCTTTTTTTATCTCGGGTGTCTTGGACGGCGACTTCGCGGCCCTCATGGGCTGCACCCTGGTCGGCGCCCTGTTTTTAACAGGCGTCGCATCAATCACGTCGCCCTCGTCATCGCTGCTGTCATTCGCGATGGGGAGGCGAGACTTTATGGGGACTCTAGAAGGTTTAGAAGTTGGCTTGGGTTTCAGATTCGCAACACTCTTGCCAGGAGACTTTACATCCCTTCGTGCCGAATCTAGCAGTGGACGACCACCGCTTCGAGCAACGTTTGGATCCGTCGGTTTCGCGACACACACCGCTTTACCCAACGTGTTCTCCTTATCCAGCTTCGCTTTTAAACTTCGGTACGCGCCGTACATCTCCTTCACCCCAGGCGCAGCAGCCGCGTCTTCCTTTGTTGGCTGTCGCCCGTGCGTCTTGGCGAATGCCGTCTCCCAAACCTTCAAGTCGCGACGTGTCTTCGCCATCCGGGACACGAGATCGCCATCACTAGATGGCACGTCGCCCCCGGGCGCACCCGCCTTTGCCAACCCGACATCCCCGCGCGAAGCCTCCATCGCGGCCGTCGCTCTCAACGCGCCCCCCGTCGTTATGACCACGACATCGTCTCTTCCGATGATAGGCACTCAGTTTGAAATTCCCGCCTGTTTGGCGAGCAATCTAGGCACCCACAACTTTTTGCCGCAGTCTCGCACACATCGGCACACGCCCCGACGCTTCCTTCGTCCTGGTGTCGGTCGCGGTGTCCCACACGGCCGTGCTGTTTCTGGACGGGCGCGTGGTTGTGTGGAACACGTGCGCCGAGGGACGTATTTGGCTGTCTTGTCGTGAATAGAGATTAGTGAGATTTGCCACTCTCGCGAATCTGACAAAAGCGCCTCATGAAGTTCCGCGCCACGTTCAGCAGCGTGGGCGTGCAGTGGCTGGAGCGTTTCGTGCCTGTGTTCGAGAAGCTCGGGAAGGAGCTCAGTGTGCTGCTCACGCCGAACACGATCCACTTAGTGCAAGACGCCTTGGCGACGGGCGGGCTGGAGCTCCACGCCGATTTGTTAAAAGACGAAGTGTTCGAGGAGTATAAAATATCGTCAAACAATGGTGACAAGATAGCGTTTAGCCTCGAACCGGCGACGTTGCACCGAGTGCTTCGCGGTTTGATCGGCAGCGAAGCCACTACCGTTGAGGTGAAGCTCATCAAACGGGTAGTGGAGCCGGGGAAGAGCTTACCTTTCCTGAACTTTTCATCTGTAGGGCTAGTTGACATTACGCAAGACGTCCCAATAGCCGGGCCGCTAACAAAAAGAGAAGTCACGCAATTAGAAACTTTAATTCAAGCGAACGTCACCGAGGTGCCTTACTGGCTTGATTTGGACCGCGGGGCGGTTGAAACCACGTGTGTTACGGTGGAGAAGTTCAAAGCCATCGGGGGGACGGTTGCTTTGGCGACTACGAAGGGTGGAGCGCTGCACTTGGTTGTTAATTCAACGGAACAAGGATCATCAGCCGTGATCGGCGTTGAGCTTCAGAACCTTCCTGTTTTGCCGGAGGATGTGGGGACGACTGAAAGAGATGACGACGACGATTCCAACGACTCCCTGACTGACTCCGCTACTCGTCTCGCACACGCTAAAGCCTCAGGGGACGCCTCTTGTGTAAAAATCGACACGCGACACCTGTGGAAATCCCTCACCGGAACGCAAAGCAACCCGAGCGACTGTTTGTTCGGCGTCGCGCGGCACAGAGGGCACGTGGAGCTGGTGTACCGCTTCGACAGGCAAGCCGTGCACGGCAACGACGCGGTTGGGTTGATGGTGCGGGTTCCGGTGGAGGAGGAGGACGACGTGTCCGAGGGGTTTGATGAATAGAAAACAGAGTGATAGAAACAAGTCTGAATAGTTTACAGCGACGTTCCGAATAGTAACCTACATAGCACCAGAAACAAAACGCTTAGATATATAATAATGACGGTTAATGACCCTCCATCATCTGCGCTTCGTAGGATTCCAAGTCCTCCTTCTCGACGGGTGCGTTGATGTCCACCGCGCTAGTCTTCGCCGCCGCCGCCGCGACCTTCTTGTCCAGCTTTTTCATATCCACCTTGTCGTCGCTTCCTGGTGAAGTCTTCGCACTCTTCGCAGTCGCAGACTTGGAAGCCGTCGCGGAAGGCGTTTTCGAGCCCTCAGCCGTCTTCTTCGCGTCCGACGACGTAATCTTCGCCGCGTCCACCGCGGCTCGCGCTGCTTTCGCCTCAGCCACGATCCGCGCCACGCTGTCCTCCGTGGACTCCGACGCTTTAGCCGCTTCCTTCGCCGCGTCCGCCGCCGAAGAAGCGCCGGCGCCGCCCGAAACGCTCTGCTGAATGTTGAACAAAGTGCTCATCATCTTCTCCATGCCGTCCTTCAAGTCGTGCACGTCGGACTCAATCGCGGAAACGCGGTCCTCAGCGCCAGCGGGGAGGGGCGCAACAGGCGCGCCCGATTGCTGAACGGGCTGCTCGCCGTCGACCCCCGCGGGCTGTTCACCCTCGGACAGCGCCGGCTGCGCCTCGCCTTCCACACCAGAGGGCTGCTCGCCCTCCATGAACTGCGCGACGTCACCTTCCTCGCTGGTCTCTTCAGAAGCCTCAGAAGTCTCGTCATCATCAACGTCTCCCCCCCCCGCCGCTCGCGATGCTTCCTCTTCCTTCTTCATCGCCTCCTCCACCAGCGCGGCGGCGTCATTGACTTTGTCCGTGAACGCCTTCTCTGATTCCTTGTGCGTGTCCGCTCCCGCTTCCATAGCTCGCTTCGCTTTCTGGCACGACTGTTCGCCATTCTCGTTGGGAAAGTCAAGGTACGCATCCGCAGTAGCGACGTACACTCTGGTTTGCTCCTTGTCGCTTGCTTTTCGACTCGCCGCGACGATGCTATCCATCGCCGTGCACTGCGTGGTGATGTGCTCCTCCGCGTCCGCCATCAAAAACTGATCAAGCGCGCGCAACTCCCAATCCTGCAGCATGTCGTACCCCGTGATGTTCTGGTACGTGATGCACCCCATTTTGTGCAGCTTACGGTGCGTCTTGGACTCGGTGCTCTCCGTCGCGACATAAACCGGCGGGCCCATCCCAGCCTTGGCCTCCTTGCACACGTCGTGGAATGCCTCGATCTTCTTGTCCTTGTTCTTTTTGGAATCATCTAAGTGAATCGCTTTGAAGGATTCCGCTTTGCCGAACAGCGATTTCCGCGCAATCTTCATCACCTCGGTGATGTGCGGCGAGGGCTTGAAATCCAGCTGCGCGTCTTGCTCCTGGCACACGTCGAATGCTTGCGAGCCGAGGCAGGTCCACCACTCCCTGGTCTTCAGCTCGTTGATAACGTCGTCGTACTCGGTGATCACGTCGTTGGGAATGGATTCGATCGTTCCTCCGGGGTAGGAGTACTTCGCGTTGTCGTGCTTTGAGTCGGTTTTATCCCTCGCGGTGATACACAGGTCAGGCCCCCCAGCCTCTTCGATCCTCTGCCAGTCCCCTTTCGTCATGGTTCTCCACCCGTGCGTTTGCTTATCCACCACGTCGTCTAAATGAATAGTGTCTTCGAAAGCCTCCGAGGTGTACTCCCCGACCGCGAGCTGCATCCCCGCGTCGTTGGCCATCTTCCGGTAGCACTGTAAGTGCTTCAGCTGGTCGGATAAGCTGCTGTTGTCAAGCATGGCGTACAGCGTGGGTCTGCCGCTGCCGTCGTCGCCGGGTAAACCAAGCGCGGTGGTCATCGTCGTGGTGCCCGCGTTGCTCATGCCCGCCATCGCCAGCGCGGCGACACCAGCGACGCCCAGGAGCACCGCACCGCGGGTCTTAGGGCCGATTTGCACATCCTCGCGAAGGGGAGCCTCTGCATTTAGCAAGGGGATCCGCGACTCCGCGTCGCGAGAAGCCATGACGTTCGACGTCCTGGCGCGCGTCTCTTAGTGCAGGCCGCGTTGAACACCCGCGAGATTTGCCTTGGGTGTTGAAAAAACTCGGACGAGACGTGGCGAAAATGGGCCCGACAGGCTAGTAACAAAATACCCATACACACACAGAAATCTCGAAAACACAAGGTTCGAACTCGCGCTCTCGTTGAAAAATTCTCTTTTAGGCGACAAGTGGCAGCAAAAATCTACTCGCACGCACGCGCTCACACCCTCCCCCCCACCATGGGCCTCCGCACCTGGCTGGATGTCGTGGACGACGTGATGCTCCAGCGGTGGCACACGCGTCGGTTACCTTCCGACCCAGCGTCGGTGTGCGGCCCTGAGGTGAAGGGCAAGGTGTTCATCGTGACCGGCCCCACGAGTGGCATCGGCACCACCACCGCTGAGACGCTCGCCAGGCTAGGCGCAAAGGTAGTGCTAGCGTGCCGCACGGTGATTCGAGGCGAAGCCCTGGTAAAGCAGTGGCAGGAAGCATCGGAGCCCGGTTCAAATCCGCTTGATTGCGAGGTGATGCACCTGGACTTGGACTCTTTGCAATCCGTCCGAACCTTCGCCCAACAATTCCTGGCCAAAAAAATAAATCTAAACTGCCTCATCAACAATGCCGGCGTGTTCCACATGTCCGGGTTGTACAAGAAAACAAAGGACGGACACGAACAGCACTGGGGCACGAACTACCTCGCGCCTGCTTTGCTAGCGTTGCTATTGATGCCGGCGTTGAAGCAATCAGGTGACTCCAGCAATCCATCCAGGGTCGTGTTCGTGTGCTCGAAGCTTCACGAGTTTTGCGAAAAAGTTGCGCTTGATGATGCGAGTTTTGAGAACAGAAAGTACGGCGCCAGAGCGGCGTACGCGCAAAGCAAGCTCGCCGAGCTTTTGTTCGCCAGGGAGATGGAGAAGCGGCTGTTAGGGGTAGCGGAGGGTAGTAAGGAGGCAACAGATCAATCCGTGACTACTAAACAACCTTCTGTGCGTTGCCTCTGCGTGCACCCCGGGAACATAATAACCGGCGTCGTGCGAACGCTGCCAAAGGTAGTGCAAGTCGCGTACAAAATAGTGATGGGATCCATTCTGTTGACCCCGGCGGAGGGCGCCCGGGCCAGTCTATATGCTGCGACGAATGACGAGGCGTTGGCAGGTGATACAACTATAGCGCCTTACTTCGAGAGTCAGTGCGTGTTGACGAACCCATCGACCGTGGCGACGAACGACGCCGCCGCGAAAGAGCTGTGGGATTTCACCATGAGCACGTTCGAGTTGGACGACGCGGGGTTTTAAGATTATTAAAGATTATATTCATAAAGTTACTAGTGAAACGTGTCGTAGTACTAATGATCATCTCTTTTCTCTCTTTTGAGTCACGGGCCACGGACGGGTTGTGCATTAACTCAAGTATTAACTCAAACTCAAACCCTTACACGGCCATTTTCATTTCAATCTTGGGATGGGGGTCGTACCCCGTTATGGTGAAGTCGGAGAATTCAAACGAGTCGATGTCCATCTTGTCTGGGTTGATGGTTAGGGTAGGGAACGGCCGGGGTTCCACCAACAGCTGCTTCTCAAGCGGCTCGACGTGGTTGGAGTACACGTGCGTATCGCCGCACGTGTGGATGAAGTCGCCTGGTTTCAACCCGCACACTTGCGCGATCATACAGGTTAGGAGGGAGTACGACGCGATGTTGAACGGCACCCCGAGACCCATGTCGCAGCTCCGCTGGTACATCTGGCAGGATAACTCGCCATTAGCCACGTAGAACTGGCAGAACATGTGACAAGGAGGCAGGGCCATTTCCTTCAGCGCCGCGGGGTTCCACGCGGTTAACAGAATGCGCCGATCGTTCGGGTTGTTTTTGATCTTGTCGATAACTTCGGCTAATTGATCAACGCCTTGGTTGGAGTAGTCAGCGTGCATGTCTGTGTACTCAGCGCCGAAGTGCCTCCACTGGAACCCGTAAACAGGACCTAAATCTCCTTCTTCCCTGTGACCGAGGCCCACGGAGTCCAAGTACTCCCTGGATCCGTTGCCGTCCCAGATCTTGATGTCCTTGTCCTGCAGCTCCTTCGCGTTCGTTCTGCCGCCGACGAACCATAACAGCTCCTCCGCGACGCCGCGCCAAAACACGCGCTTTGTGGTGAGCAGGGGAAAGTTCCTACGCAAATCGAACCGCATTTGCTTGCCGAACTTGGAAATCGTCCCCGTGCCCGTGCGGTCACCCTTCACGTTGCCCTCTTCGATGATTTCCTTGATCAAATCCAGGTACTGGGTCTCCTCGTGAACCACGCCGGCGGCGCGCGCGGCGGAAGGAACAGTTTGGGAACCGACTTGCCTCGCCTTCCCCGTTTCAGGGTCAACCCCGAAGTACGTCAGGAACTGGATCTTGGCGCCTGCTTTTTCCCGAATCACGGGCGCGCTGGCGTACAGCTTGAATTTGGAGCTGTCAATCTTGGGCAGAAACGCGTCGCATTTGAACGCGTCGGGGGCGTCGGGCGGGGGCGTGACTTCCGTCAAGTGCACCGCCGTGCACAGCGGCCACTGCATCGCCTCGGCATACACCTGCGCGCCGCCGATCACGAACACTCTCTCTACCGAGGATCGCATGTCTTCGGAGGACAGGGTGGCAAGGGCGTCTTCCAGGGACTGCCTGAGCAGCACGCCTTCGGGTAAAGTTTCCTTCTCGCTGGATCCGTTGGTGGGCACCGCGTTTTCCCCAGACGCTTCGACCAAACTTCCAGATTTCGAAAGCACGACGTTCAGTCTGCCGGGCAGCGGCTTGAACTTGCTCGGGATGCTTTCCCAGGTTTTGCGTCCCATCACCACGGCGTTTTGTTTCCCAGGCTCGTCGGTTTGACCGGTAAGCGCCTTGAAGTACGCCATGTCCTTGGGTAAACGCCACGGGAGTTGGCCGTCAAGGCCAATGCCCATCTCGCCGGCAGTCGCAGCGACCACCACTTGGAAATCTCGCGAAATGGCGGACATGGTAACTACGGGGTGTCTTGAGGGAGAAGTGGATGAAAACGCTCTTGGCGTTACGTGAGTCACGCGGGTGACTCGGGGGGGGACGACGCGTGTGAGCGTGCGCGGGTGCGACGGTGCGGCGACCGACCAAGCGAGCGCGACCGCGCGAAGACCACGAGCGATCGTGGGTGTGCCAACAAGCGGTGCCCACCGCTTGTATTTATACGAGCAGCCTTCGACGAGCGAAAGCGAGCTGCGAAGCGTTTGAGAGTTCACGTGGGTGAGACGCGAAGGAAGCCGGGACGTCCGAAAAGACGTCCGCGTAAAGGGCGGAGCGACGAGGCGTGGTGTGACCGCGCGCGTTGGAGTGGTGACGAGACGAAGCCAGATTCAAATATGATGAGATTTCGAAAAACCAAAATATATGGGAAATCGACGAGTTATTGGCGAGTTATTGATGCCAAAATAGCCAAAAATCGACGCTGATTTCGTCGCCTTTTAGAGAGCAGATGCATTCGATCTCATCAATCCCCACCGCGTCTCTGTATGTCGTTAAAACCGGCGCCCGCTTCGCTGCGGGATCTCCCCCGAGCCCCCCCGGGCGCGTTCTCTCCCGGGCCTGGGGGCTATGCGGGCGGCTTGCCTCCCGCGCCTCAACGCGGGGGCTACGGCCCTCCCGGGCTCGGGTACGCGGGCGGCGGCCCACGTCCGACGCAAAGTCTTCCTCCCCGGGGCGGCATGGGAGGCGGGCCCGGCACGACGCAGCACCAAACCGGGCTACCCCCCAACCTGCTCGCGTTATTCGAAGCCCGGCCTCCGCTGGAGTACATGCCCGCGCCCGCGCGGCCGAAGAAAACCCTGGCGCTAACGGGCATCGCGAACTTGGTGGGGGAGTTTGAAGAGACGACTGATGGAAACAAAGCTGGCGACGGCGACGAAAAGACCGATAACAGAGTCCCTGTGAGCTTGGAAACGCGCGAGAAGCGGCTATTGCGTATCGCGAAGGAAAAAAAGCGTAGGCACGCTGATTCATTAGACCAAGAAATAGCAAAGTACGACCCGAAAGCCAACGACGACGCGGGCGATTCGGATCCTTACAAAACGCTGTTCGTCGGCCGATTGGCGTACGAAGCGGATGAGAATTCCGTTCGCGGCGCGATGGAAAAGTTCGGGGATGTCCGAACCGTTTCGATCGTGAAAGACAAGTCTACTGGGACTTCAAAAGGCTATGCATTCGTGGAGTTCACCAGGGAGGATGACATGAAAGCGGCTTATCGCGGCGCGAACGGGCGCGTCATCGAGGGGCGGGCCGTGGTGGTGGACGCTGAACGCGGACGCACGGTGCCGGACTGGCGCCCGCGCCGGTTGGGGGGCGGCGTAGGAAGAGGCAGGATGGAGAAAACCAAGGGGAAAGACACAAATAGTAGTGGGGGGTACGCGAGCGCGCCGTCAGGTGGAGGGTACGCGCAGGCGTCCGGGGGGTACGCGCAAGCGCCCGGGCCGAGCGGCGGTCGCGGGTACGACCGACGCGACGACCGGCGCGATGACCGGCGGGACAGGGGTGGGTACGACAGAGGGAGAGACCGGGACAGAGACCGGGACACCAGGGGTTACGGTGACAGAGACAGAGACAGAGACAGAGACCGGGACAGGGGGTACGGGGACAGAGATCGCGATCGCGGGTATAAGCGCGAGCGCGAGCGCGACCATTCACCCGACCGTGGATACCAAAAATCGTACGACGACGACCGGAATAAACGCCCCAGGGACGACGGGTACGGCGCACCACCCGGTCCCCCGCCTCCCCCGCAAGCCCCGGATTCACCGGAAGAAGGTGAGCTGTGAATTAGGACTTCCTTCAAGTTGTTACATAAATAAATAGCCCTCACGAAATTAATCAACTAAATCACACCGCCGTCGCGGCGCCCGCCATCATCTCCGCCACGGGCCCGGCCATCATCATCACCATCGGCAACAGCATCTCTATTGGGCCCAGTAACGAAACCAGCGCGGAAACTGACGCTGCGCCTGGAATCCCGACGAACACCAAAATCCCGCACACCGCCGCGATTGCTTCCGGGTTTTCCTTCAAGTACTTCACCTGTGGGTTTTTCATAAAATCCTGCAACGAAGGCTCCGCAGACGCCATCGCCGCCTGCAGCTTGGGCTTGATCTCCTCCGCCTTGGCCTGGACGTACTCCCGCGTGCTTTCCTGGGGGTGATGGGTGATGGAGTAGTGGAAGTCAGTGTGATTCGAAATGGATGTCAGTGCGTGTCGAAATGGATGTGTACATCATTTCTCTCAGTTGTTGAACGTGAGTGGCTTCTGTACTCGGCTTTGCTACCTCAACTCACCGCCTCCTTCTTCGCCCTTTCTATAGCCACCTCGGACGCGGCGCTCGCTTTCGCGGCGATGACATCGGACGCGGCGCTGGCCTTCGCCGCAACGGCCTCCGCTGCAGCCCTGGCTTTGTCCCGCAGAGCGTTCATCGTGCGAGCGTACACTGATGATGGCAACGCTTGAGAACGCGAATTTTGCGATCGATTTGAAATTTCCTTTGATTTGATCGGCTCATCCGATCGCTTAAACCTAGCCGTTGGTTTGGGGTTGATAGGGCGTGTTTTGGTTTTTCTTCCTCGCAATTCCCACAACTGTTCGCGCCGTCCACGCGCACGCACACAAACCATGGCTGATATGGCTAAGCTCGCGCCCGCCTTCGCGAAGCTCGCGGAGGCTGCGCAGGAAATTTCCGACATCTTCGCCGGCGGCGGAGTGCTGGGGAAGCGCGCCGGGGAGTTTGACGAGAATGGCAAGAAGAAAAAGAAGGAGAAGCGCGCGCCTCGCGCGCCCACTGCTTTCAACATGTTCATGAAGAAGGCTGTGGCGGAGGTGAAGCAGGATCAGATCGCACGCCAGGTGGGCCCCGAGGAGGAGATGAACCCCAAGCAGATCTTCGCGCACTGCGCGTCGAAGTGGAAGAGCGCGCCTGAGAACCCCAAGAGCGGCTTGGGAAGCCTCGATGTTGGGAAGGTTGCCAAAAACAAAGCGCTCGGGATGAAGAAGGCGAAGAAGTAGACGGTACGTGAACGAGACGCCAACGGAGGGACCGGGAGGGGTGGATATTTGAATATCACGCCTGGGAGTAGGGAAAAACGCGAACGGCTGTTCGGTCCTCAGGTCAAGTGGAGACGATGGGGCACAGTAGCCGGTGGGGAGAGGGCGAACGTCGCCCAGCGAAACACGCTTTTTAAACAAATGAGCTTTAAACGAGCTCTAATTGATGCCTGATCGAAACGTCTTAGCACTCCACGCCTTCTTCATGTTCCTACCCGTCCAACAGCCCTTCCTCGATGCGATTCCTTGTCCAACACCCTTCGTTTGCCGTATATCAACGCGTTCGTGCGGTGACGTCGCACGAGAGCCTTCCACGAGAGCCGCGAGGATCGCACGATCTCGGCTTCCGTTCAAACCTCTCAAGCCCCAATCAATTGCCTCCGATCACCGCCAATTTTCACCGCACCTGATCCACCTCGAAACCAACACGCGGCCAGGTGACGAGGCATCTCCAGTCTCCAAGCAGCAGACTTGAAGTTCGTTTCGTCGCGTTCATCAGCTTGTTCTCCCGCCCCGGTTGGTCACTCCCGCCACGCGCTCGGACGGGAGTCGCCGTGATGAGCGAACGCAAGTCGACTAGGGTCAAGATCTTGTCCAAGGCGCTGAAACGCGTGGATGAGGACACTAGGCGTCAGGTGCGACACTAGGACACTTCGCCCGGGCCCCATCGTCGTTGCCCACTTCTCCCGCCTGCTCTGCCCATTGATTAAATCCTGACCGCCGCCCCTTCCCCCTTCCCATCAGGTCGCGGCCGCTCGTCTGGACGCGCTGGAGAACGACAACGCGGACGCAGAGGGCGGGGGTGACGGAAGTGACAGCGAGTACGAAATCGAAGAGGGAGAAGGTACGGTGTGGAGGAAGCACGAGGGTGACCTTCTTCGATCCTTAGAGGAACGAGGTGTCACCCATTTTTCCCCTCAAATTTCAATTCATCAGCCGTGTCCATTGTAACTATCCACCGCGTACACACAACTGACCTCTCCTCCCTTAACACACCCCTCCATCCCTCCTCCAGGCGTGGGCAAGGTTTTAAAACGCAAGAAAGGCAAAGGCGGCACTCGAACCACACGCGGCGCGAAGCAACAAAAGCGAGGTCCGCGTTCGTTCGCCGCGCTGTTGGACGAAGCCATGCTTGATCGCGTTCCCCCTGAGATTCCGACGTACGCAACCGCCGCGGCGGGCCCTAGCACCACGTCAGCACCTCGGAAATTCTGCTCCGTGTGCGGGTTCAAATCTGTGTACAACTGCGCGCGTTGCGGCATGAGGTTCTGCTGCAGGAAGTGCAACGCCGTGCACACCGAGACACGGTGCCTGAAGATGGTGGGGTAGATAGATGATGGTGAGCGAACGAAGCGATGAGATTCTTAATAGGTACGTACAACTCTCATAATGATACGTAACTCACGGTCAGCTATCGATCCGGTACTCGTTTGTCTCGTGGCTTTCGTGGATGAAATATATCAGACTGTGTGCGCGCCGCGAATGCGCATCGGCTGCGTTCTTCCATCATCACCTGTGATTTGCACTCTTGGCCGTTTTTCGGGCAAAATCAGCTTCGTAAAAAACGCACATCACTTTCACCGACTCGCTTCACTGCGTTCGCGCGTTGTCCACGTCAGCGCGTTCGCGGTTTCGTTCGTCACACCGCGAGGCACAGATTTGACGCGAACTACACGCACGATGCAGTGTCTGTCGAGCCCAAACATGGTGCGCGCGTTTGCAGCGGATACGGAGCGACCGCGCGCGATCTCGCGAAAACGTCTCCTTACCGACTTTCCGCCTCCCGAATCTCTCGCGAATCACCCCCACGACCCGACCCTGACCGCGCACCCTTGCCTGCGATGTGCCTTTCCTCTACCTCTTCCCCCCAGGTGGGCCTTCCCGATGACGAGCTCCACCGCCGGACCGGAATCCACCGGGCGGTGTACGGTAGGTACCGGGACGTCACGCCGAACGAACGAACGTCGTATCACATCGTCCCTGTTTCGTGGTTCAACGCGCAGCTCCCGATTGGAACTGGAGCGGACGGGTTCGTCACCGAGGACTTCCACGTACTGGGTGGCATCGAGGTTTTCTCTGATTTAGGTGAGTTGCTGGAACACGCGAATGAACAGCTTTGCGAACAGCGAGGGTACTTCTACGTCCTACAACTGGACTTTGACGAGGTTGGGGGTGATGTTCGCGGCGACGGTGATGAAAACGGTAAACAACTTGCGAAAAACTTGAGTGAAAGAAAAAATCTGACGCCTCAAAACGGCTCCGACTCCGACACCTCAATCACTTCCAACGACTCGTTCGTGATGCTGGGTAATGAAAGCGACGACGTAGGCAATTCTACCCGCTATACACTGCTCCGAAGCGCAATAGACGTGGACCACATTCAGCGAATATACCTCGCGACGCGCAAGGGTGAAAATTCATTCGACGGGAAATTCACAAACGTCCAACCGCCGTGAGAGTGAGACTAGTTGCTCTATGAATACTGCACCTAACTACACCTACGTTGTCAATACCCTACTGCTATAGGCTGAGCCCTAAACCCTAAAACCTAAAAATCCTAAAACAGCTCCGCGACGCAACACCGCACGCCTCCCCCCCCCACTTCTTCGAGCGTCGGAATGGACGAGACATGCGTCGAGTCCCAGAGCTTTTCGATTTCGTTTTTCTGCGTCTGCGAAAAACTGTCGCGCGCTCGTGTTGACATCAGCAAGCACTTCGTCCCGCCCAGCCCAGCGATCTCAAGCACATTGCCGCACATCTCACCCATCTGTGTAAAGTCGATGTCGATGATTGTTCGGCCGGTTTGTTTCAATTTATCAGCCACAAGTTTGTACTCCTCGTCACTCAAACTCGGCCGACAAACAATCGCGCCGTTTGTGCCGACGCTCATCATCACGTTGGTGTGGTAAATGGGGCGGCCTTTTTCGTCGTTCGCGCTGAATGCAATCAATTCATAGCCGCTCAGATTACACCACGTCGCCGCCAAATCCAAATCAGCGCGCTCGGAAAGACACACGTACGCCACTCTGTGTGTTCGGTCCAAAACGAGCGCGCCGGTACCTTCCAAAATCTGCGGGGGGTCGTCGAGTTCGCTGCTGGTCAAGTCCAGTATTTGGCCTTCCGGTTGGTCGGCACGTTTGCCAACCACGTTATACCTGTCCGTAAGGAATTGAATCAAGTCCTCCCGGCGCTCCTTACGGCGGTTGGGGTGTCGCATCGGGAACAATGTTATTTGCGGCCCGCCTGGGTACGTGACATTGTCCTCTGTGTACGGCTGCGTTTGAACCGTGCAGAACCAGTTGTTGGGGAACACCGCATCGGGGGTGTCGTGTTCTTCGGTGTGGTCGAACAGGTGCACGGTGGCGCCAATCTCGTCGCGTACAACGGCGACCAAACCCTTGTGCTCCGCGACGACGCGTTTGAGAAGCGCGTCATGAGCATCGGCGGGCGACAAATCCGATGCATCCGCCCCATCCGAAGCGGCCATGAAGTGATTGTCGCTCATCGTTTCCTCGTTGGACTCAAACGCGGTTGGGGAGATCATAAACACCTCATTCGTGGACTGAGGCGGGCGTGTAGACGCCATATGGTTTGGGGTGACGTGCGGAGGGCCGCGGCGGCGTATGTGAAGCCATTCGCCCTTCTTGCACTAATTGCCAAAAAAGCGCTCCTCCCCGAAAACGAAATGCCAAGTGTCGATCGATTCGATTTCAGCCGTCGGTCCGACGCGGATTGCCGATCGATGGGTTGCCGACCGAGTCGGAACTAGTCATGTTCCACAGACGGTCAATTATTCAACCACGTTACGGGACATCCCAGATCCCGATTTTTCGTTTCCAGCTTGGCACGAGACCGTTTAATAAACCGTGCGTTTCGACGAAAAAGGACGCGTTTCGGTAGGCGCGGCATTCGACGACGTGCACTCCGTGAACGCCGCACACACACTAAAGACCAGCGCTTGCCGCTCCGAGGTACGTTTCGAGACGACACCGAGACGATACCGAGACGACAGCATTCCATCGCCCCTCTCCGCGACACTCCACGACACTCAGATTTGTTCCGGTGACTCAGCACGAATGAATGAGAAACAAGATTCACCAACAGCAATCACTCGGCACCCCCGCGCATGACTGACCCACCCTCTATTCTCGTTGACAGGTCAATCCGCTTCCTTCACTTCGCTTAAGTCAACCCACCGCTTGTCCCACCGATGTTCGCCGGTGCCGGTGCACTGTCAGGCACGCCCCTGGCGCCTCGCCCCGCGTGCCGAGGAACGCTCGGACGAAACGAAACGAACGCCCCTGCCAAGGCTCGCACCACTGTCCGCCCGTTGCGCCACACCGTGCACAACGCGGTGGAGGAACCGCGGCGCTCGGTGACGGAGAACGATGACAACGACCTGGAACCTACGAACTGGGAATCCGTGTGCACAGACCCTGTTTGTTCCACCCGGCTGGTGGTCAATGGCCAGGACCTTCCCGCGTTCGAAGACGTGAGCACGGCGCATTTCCGCATCAGAAACGGTGTCGTCCGGACCCCATTGGTGCGCTCCCGCCAGCTCAGCGCGGTAACCGGCTGCAACATTTTCCTGAAACACGAGTGGCAGCAAGCCACGGGTTCCTTCAAGGAACGGGGCGCGCGGAACTCACTCCTTGCGCTTGATGACGAACAACGCGCGCGCGGCGTCGTTGCCGCGAGCGCCGGGAACCACGCCCTCGCTTTGGCGTACCACGGTGCCGAGCTCGGCATCCCCGTCACTGTTTTGATGCCCTCCATTGCGCCGCTGACGAAGATCACAAAATGCCGCGCGTTGGGCGCGCGCGTGATCCTGGAGGGCGACTCCATCGCGGACGCCGCTTTAGCGGCGCAGCAGTACGTCAACGACGAAGGCATGAAGTACATCAACGGCTTTGACGACTTCAACATCATCGCCGGCGCTGGTAGTGTCGGTCTGGAAATCCTGGAGGACGCCGAGAACATCGACGCGATTGTTATTCCGGTCGGTGGGGGGGGATTGATCGCGGGTATCTCCCTAGCTGTGAAGACAATCAACCCGGACGTGCAGATCATCGGCGTGGAGCCCAACAGATGCGCCTCAATGGCCGCCGCGATGGAAGCGGGCGACGTGGTGAAGGTCACCATGCCCGGCCCTACCTTGGCGGACGGCCTCGCCGTGCCAACCGTCGGCCCGCGGTCTTTCGAAGTTTGCCGCAACCGCGTTGACAAATTAGTCACGGTGAGCGAGAAGGATATTTCCGTCGCGTTGTTGCGCCTGGTGGAACTTGAAAAATTGATTCAAGAAGGCGCCGGCGCCGCGGGTATCGCCGCTGTGTTAGCGGGCAAGCTCCCCGAGCTAAAAGGCAAAAACGTCGCCGTGCTGCTATGTGGCGGGAACATCGACACCTCGACGCTTGGTAACGTGTTAGAACGAGGCCTGGTGAACGACGGGCGGCTGATTCGGTTCAGTTGTGTCGTGCCTGATAGGCCAGGGGGTATCGCCGGTTTGTGCGCCACCATCGCGTTCGTGGGCGCGTCGATCAAGCAGATCAACCACGAACGCGCGTGGCTCCAGGACGACTCGCACTCGGTGCAAGTCGACGTGACATGTGAACTCACAGGGCCGCAGATGGCGGAGAAGCTGTACGAAGCGCTGGCGGAGAAGTACCCGGTTGACTTTACGCGACCCAAGAGCGTGCTGTCGGGTGAGAGGGCGTCGAAGCAAGCGGAGGCGTTTTCGGGGGTGAACATGCCCGCTGGGAATGCTTCGAACGGTGCCCCACCTTCACCTGCCACAACCAACTCCCCCAAAAAGCTCCCCGCGCCAATCCTGTACGACTACGACACGATTGTGAACAACGTCAAGCCTTCTGCGGCGCTGGTCGGCGCCGTTGAGGATGCGTTTGCGCAGCTGGCGAACGGCAAGGTTGACGTCCCTATGCCGATGCACATTGGCGTCGCTGAAACCGCCACCGCGGGCCCAGGTGATTGCCACATCAAAGGCGGGTACATCGAAGGCGCCCCAACGTGGACCGTGAAACTCGCGTGCGTCTCGTTCTACAAGAACGTGGAGAAGGGGTTACCCGCGGGGAGCGGGGTGTTCGTGGTGTGCGACGCCACGAATGGCGGCCCGTCCGCGATTCTGCACGAGAACCGGTACCTGACTGACTTGCGCACCGGCGCGGCGGGAGCAGTCGCAGTCAAGCACCTCGCGGTGAAGAATGCCAAGTCAGTGGCGTTCATCGGCACCGGCGTCATCGCGGAAGCCATGGCCAGAGCCACCGCCACGGTGTTCGGTTTTGAGGAAGCGTTCGCGTACTCGCCGAGCCCGAAGAAGAGCAGTAATTTTTGCAAGAAGATGTCCGACGAGCTTGGGTTCCCGCACTACGCTTGTGCCACCGCGGAGGACGCCGTGCGCGCCGCTGATGTGGTGTTCACGCAAACCCCGGGCGGGGAGTGGGTCGTGGAAGAGGAGTGGCTCAGGCCGCACGCTTTAATTATCTGCAGCGGCTCCGACCAGCCCACGAAGAACGAAATCCCGCCGCAAATCCTGGCAAACTCAAAAGTCGTCACTGACATTACGAACCAGTGCGCGCGCGTTGGGGAGGTTCGGAGCGCGATCGAAGCGGGCGTCATGACCACCGATGACGTACACGCAGAAATTGGAGAAATAATCAGCGGTAAAAAGACAGGCAGGGAAGGGAACGAACGGATCGTTTGCGACTTAACCGGAACCGGCGCGCAAGACGCGGCGATCGGCTCGCACGTAATGGACGCGCTTCGCGGCGTGACTCCGGGATCTGCTAACTCAATCGACACCTCGAAACCTCGACTCCCCGCGCCTAAGCTTTACGACTACGACACAATTGTGAACAACGTGTCACCTTCGAAGGCGCTGACGGAGGCGGTGGAGAACGCGTTCGCGCAGCTGGCGGGGGGGAAGGTTGACGTGCCGATGCCGATGCACATCGGCGTCGCTGAAACCGCCACCGCCGGGCCGGGCGATTGCCACATCAAAGGCGGGTACATCGAAGGCGCGCCTACTTGGACCGTGAAACTCGCGTGCGTCTCGTTCTACAAGAACGTGAAAAAGGGCTTGCCCGCGGGGTCGGGGGTGTTTGTGGTGTGCGATGCCACGAACGGCGCGCCCAAAGCCGTGCTGCACGAGAACCGGTACTTGACTGACTTAAGAACCGGAGCCGCGGGCGCCGTTGCGGTGAAGCACCTTGCGGTGAAGGGCGCCAAGTCAGTGGCGTTCATCGGCACCGGCGTGATCGCGGAATCAATGGCCCGCTCAACCGCAACGGTGTTCGACTTCAAAGAAGCGTACGCGTACAGTAGGGACGTTTCGAAGGCGAGCACGTTCTGCGACAAGATGAGCGCTGAGCTGGGGTACGAGTTCAACGCGTGCGCGTCTGCC
>MDSY01020082.1_pt1 | contig 24989 bp, 12 predicted proteins | sample 811131 | NCBI WGS metagenome assembly MDSY01 (sample SAMN05326643, study PRJNA326480) | marine metagenome | isolation source: seawater | place: Atlantic Ocean: South West | collected 2010
AGAGTTTCAGCATCCCATTTCTTATATCCATAAGGATCTAATGATGGTGCTGTGTCTAATTCACCTTTAATAGCTGTCATAGCTTCTTGGTTTCTTTCAGCTGGTTTTCCAGCTACTGCGATTGCAGATCTAGTTGCAGAGAATTTAGACTTATCATAATTATTATATTCACCTTGGCGAGTAATAATAAGTTCAAAGTTCTTTCCTTCGAATAAGTCATAAATCTGAGTTGGTTCACCGAACGCAGGTTTAGTTTCTTCTTCAATCTTCTCTTTAATCTTGTAACCAAATTTGAAAATCTTGTAAGTTCCTTCTAATTCAGGATTTTGAGGATCTTTCACTACTTTAATAAGTGAGTAATACTGTTCTCTTCGCTTAAGCTTGTCGCTCATCTTACGGTCTACTGCTGAATCACTCTTACGAAGTTTGAAGAATGCATCTGCAATTGGACACTTATCTCCCACCGTTGAAGGTGAATCAACAAGTCTTCCGTCGCCGTTAGCATCAGTTAGCCAGTGTACATACTTTTTAACTAATGAATTTCTTGGGTTTGCTGGGTTTGGAACAAAGCGAATAAGTGCTTTATAGGTTCCGTCTTTACCATCGTCTGCTGATGGTTTGTAGATCTCATTTGTAGAGCTTGAGCTCTTTGTTTCATGAGTTTCAACGTCTGATACGCTGAGGTTAAAAATGTCAAAATCTGCCATGTCTTTAATTGCTTTAATTTACGTTAATGTCTTTAATCTTTAAAAAACTTTCAATAGTTATACATGCAATTCCCAAAAGGTTTCACAATAATAACTATTCTATATATCCGTATCGGGCAGGCAGGCTTTCTATATTAATCTAATGAAGTATATGTAGAACCTTCTTCATCTATCCATTTGGAAGAGGATTCAGGAAGGCGAGCGAGGCCGGCCTTTCTTAAAATATCTAACATTTCTGTTTCTGTTATTCTATCTTGGTGTAACATCTCTGTAAGAATAGTCTTAAGGGATAGTAATCTACCTGATGCTATTGTATTATTTTTCATTGTATTCTATCTTTTTTTATTATTATGAAACTTTATGGGCCAAAGGCAGTATAATTTAAGTCTTTAAGCCTCAGTGGTAAATCTATTCCACAGTGTTAGCTTTAAGGGTCCTTACATAGTCTGTTAGAAAGTAAGCGTCGACTAAGTCGTCAAACGGTTTGGGTATCTTTTTAGATGGGCCAATTTCGTTAACACAAAAATTATGTATAGGGTGTTTAGTTAAAATTTTATCTTCTAAAACATTATTTAAAAAGACATCCCATAGGGCAGACTTATTCATGTTACCTTTACCGGCATGTTTCTTTAAAGAAGTAGGAGCTATTGTAAATATATCATGTACATCAAGGTCTGAAAGCATTCTTTCTTTAAGAATAGCCGCACCTGCTGCCATGTCTATAATATTATTAGTTCCCATAGCAGAACCATAAGAAGATCCTTCGAAAGAAATAATATAATCCTGTTTAGTTTGCGTTATGTCTATTATAAGTTGTACTAGGGTATCAGCAGTTGCTATGTACCTTCTAATCTTTAAGAGTTCTCCATTAGAATATTCTGAAGATTTAGGCCAATCTGGCTGATGCAATAAGGTTACTCCTTTGAGGTGTGATATATCTTCCTGCCATGCACGCTCTTTCTTCGTGCCCTGTCCTTCCTTTATATAAGATATGAAATGATATTCGTTAGTGTCGTCCTGGTATATACAAATACCGGGTGAGTTTAATGAGAAGTCTACTGATACGTAATTCAAATTAGAATGATTTTCCGATAGCAGCACCCAATCCGGCACCAACTAATCTTGAGGTTAATAAATCGTAAAAAATACCCCTTTGAATTCCTAGAACTTTAGCAACTGTTTTACCAATTGTTTTACCTAAAGCAAATCCTGTAAGGCCACCGAATATAGAACCTAAGAAACCTTCATTTGTTAATTCCTCATTGAATCTATCAAAATCAAACGTTCCGTCTTCGTTTGCATATTGTTTAGTAAATTCTTCTAATGCAGCATCAACCTTTTGTTCTAATTCGTCAGTCCATTCAGACTGTAGAGATTCTTCTAATAGAGTAATTTCCTCTTTAGTTATATTCTCTTCACTTAGGTATTCAAAAAATGTTTTCATTATATTGGTCTATATTGTTATGGATTATATATCTCGTTTATTTACCGTCTATCTCTGAGATGATATTAAATTTATTATAGTAAAAATTAAGCGTAAATGTAGAGAAATCTGCGATGTTACTAGACATATTTAATTCTAACTCTGATATCGAATTAAGAATAGGTTTTTCGAAAACTGCACTCATCAAATGAATACCCTCAGCATCCATTATTTGAAGCTTAAGATCATTAATAAATGGATCTCTGACTTGTTTAGAATAATAATACAATAAAGTATCTTGCATTATCCAATAATTAATATATCCGTCTAATAATTGAAGTTCTATAGAGAATTGACGTTCAATCGTATTTTGAATAGGGATCGATCCTCTATGATATGTAATAGTTCCATCATTCGGGGATTGCGATATTGGATCAAAATTGATTCCCGGCAAACTTAAACCCTGTATAGAATAATTGACAAAATCAATAGGTTCTTCAATTATGTTACCTGGCATTTTGCCAAGATATGATCTGTACTTGTCAGCTACTTCCTTTGGAATAAAGGTTCTAGGAAACTTAAAGTTAAATAAATTATTTCTGCTATTTAATATCATTATACGATTTCTACTTTTCCGTGATACAATAAAGATTCGCTTTCTCCGTTCTTTATATTAATATAAAATTTATCTTGAAAATACATTTGCCCATCTTTTTTATCAAAACTGACTGCCGTCGCTTTAGGTATTTTGAAGAATACTTCTCCTAATCCTAAATCTATATTAGGAAACGATGGATCATGGAATATTCTTTTTTCGTTGGATCTGCTCTTAATTATCAATACTATATTTTCTGCACTTACCAGTGACACTGCTTTTTTATCATCTCCGTATGCTTGTGCAATATTAAATTTTACAAAGTTATCAGATACTATTGATAATTTTATAATAGCTTCACCTTCTTTAAAGAATTTAATATTATCTAATTCACCTGCTTCCGTTAAATCAGTTGAAACATTAGTTGCAGACGCTAATATACCATAAGTATCTAAGGCGACTGGAACATATTTAGTTTCTCCGACACTTGGTCTAATAGAATTAACAAATTGATTTAATTCTCTATTTACCGTAGTGTTAGGTAATTTATTATAAATGATAGTGGGATCTACGTTTCTAAGATTAATCTTTTCCATCCTGGTTCCATATTTCTTAGGGTTATATGCTGTCATTGTAGCAACCTTAATAATTTGGGTATTATCAGTTTCGTTATAAATTCTCATCGTATGTCTAATATAAAAAGAACTAGATATATCAGCATTAAATATTATAGGTCTAAATGGAATTGGAGCTTCATAATTCGCAGTTTGAGTAAACGTCATAGAAGATGTATCTAGGAAATCTAAACCTATCTGTTCACTAACTTCTATATCATGAAAGATAATAATATCATCACTTGAAGTTTGTATTCTTCCATTTATGTAATTTTCAAAACCCTGTTTAGAACCATCCTTGGTTCCATACACTTGAAAATAATCCATATCTTCTACTTCCTCTATATTAGCCGCTATATCCAGATATTCATCTTCTCTTGCAACGGTAGTATCTATAGTATCTTCTACATTAATATATTCAATTCCGTTTTCTTCAGAAATAGTATTAATGAGTTTTAAACTTATTTCATAGTTCGCTGAATTAAGTATTGCATCTTCATTTGTTCCAAAGAAAGCATCGTGAAAATCTTCGTTTTTAGTAGAATCATCAAAATGAATTAAAGAAGGCACTTTGATTTGTATGTATTTAGAATATGAAGTATCTCCTAATACAAATGAATTAGGATTACTTATTTCAAAATTAGAATGATTTAAGTATACTATCGATGTAAAATAATTATAAACACCTGTTTCTCTTTTAACTTTAACTTGAAACATGAAACCTTCTTTACCTCTTGCGGCAAATGAAAATCCTGTTTTTAAATGTAACCTAATCGTATCATACCATACATCTCCGACTATATTGTCGCTTACGTTTGCTAACGAAGAATCAGTTCCATTCCATTCCGAGTTATCTAAATATGCTAAATCATTTTTCAATAGAGCCCATTTTCCTTCGTATACAGATGGAACTCCATAATATCTTCCTACCTCTCCGACAGCTGTTTTAATACTATTTCCAGTTTCTTGTTCCGGTTCAGCAAATAAAGGATTAGCTCTATTTCCTACATTTATTTCTCCACCTCTAGCATCATCACCTGCTAAATTTTCATATTTATATTCAAATCTCCCATTAGCACCAGGAGTATATATGTATGTGTTACCGATTAATTGAGTAGTTGAACCGTTTATTGTGAATCCAGCTATATTGTCTATTGTAGAATCTGATAAATTAAATTTATAAGTTTTGCCGTTTTTAAGAACTAATTGTCTGGATGCAAAGTCATTAATAAAAACATAACCATCTTGTACCTTTACACTGAAGTTAACAACGTCTGCTCCTAATTCATGAATTAAGAATCTAGAGGCTGAATCATTAGACGCCTCTGTGTTTAAAAATTTAAATTGACTTCCGTTGTCGTCGTTTTCTATTTTTGCATCATCTACATAATCAACATTTTGATCATGATACATGAACTCCATTAGAATGTCGTCATCTAGTCTTAAGAATTTGGATGATTGTGCCATTGTTTATTTATTATTTTAAAATCTAAGAAATTTAGGGGACCAGTATACTCCTATACCTATTGCAGGACCTGTACTTATAACCTGATTATTATTCAAATTAATTCCATACTGAAATCCGATACCAATAGACCACCCTGCTTTTTTCTCATATTTATTATTTAATCTATCGTTAACTAAGTTTATATTTTCTATATTAGTAAAAGTTACTCCCTTATATGGAGTTGTAATTTTAAGTATGTCAAATCCTTCTTCGTTGATTATCGCAGCACTTAATCCTATTCCCTGTACAATATCGAATCTTGATGAAAATAAATTATAATTTGTACTATCCCTTAAAATAGAGATACTTCCTTGGAATCTTCTCCAATTATATTTATCAAATTCATATTTGTCATCGACGTCTACTGTTATTGTATCTATATTGTTTATAGAATCAGTATCTACTGTTACAACTCCATTTGCGTTTATTATAGAGTCTTTTACGTTTAACGTTGTTGAAAGTAAACTATTAACATTTTCTAATTCGTTATTAATGTTTAATTGATTAGCATACTTAGAAACTAGCTTTTTATTGCTTTCAGTTAAAGTATTTACATCGTACTCAAAGGATCTTATACTAGAAACTAGTTCTTCATTTTTATTCTTTTCAATTATAATAGTATCTTGCGTTGCCTTATAATTATTAAGATTCCTATCAGAAACCTTCTGAACTTGTATAATTTCTCTTTTTAAGTTTTGGTTAGAGTTACACTGTTGTAAAAGACAGAACACCAAAATCGCAAGTCCTCCGAAAAGAATTGCGTTTTTGTAAAGTTTATATGTGTTTATTATATTCATATTTTTATATTATTAACATGGAGCCTTAGTATAATACCCGTTATATGTTACTGTTAAACTAGAATCAGAAGGATGTTCTATTGTAAAGCTTATAGGATTACTGAATGCGTTGTTATTAGTACATGGCATAACACTATTTAAAGTAATAATTCCATCTCCATTAGCATCAGGGGCACCTACTGTAATCGTAAAATACAAAGCCCAAGTACCCGCTACAACAGTAGGTGCTGCAGTATTTGGAGATATGTTATACGGTACGGTGTCGGAACCACTTCCTGCGCCTCCAACATAATCACTTACTAGAAAAGCAGCGGTGCCACTTGAGGTTGTAGTTAGAGCGTTTGGTGTGCCAAAATTTGGGTTGACCGTGGCTTGTGTATTGCGTTTATTATTTCCACCGAGCGGTTGTATATTACCAGGAGCATAATCCCAATAGTCCTGTTCTTGTCCATCTCCAACGGCATATAAATAGTGTCCTAATAGAAGTTTTATATTTTCGCCGGGGTTCGCATCACTATAATTTAGAATTTGATCAACCACAGATGAATCTAAAATAACTTTAAACTCAATTGTCTGGTATCTTCTAAACATAGTATCTTCTTGTCCATATCTCCATGCATGTACATTTAAGGCTCCATTCGATGGAGATGTAGCATTTGTACCACTAAGATTTACATCATATCCTCCTTGTGTTGCCATATATTTGTCAGTAGAAGGATTTCCCGTGTTTGTTTTAAAACCATAATAATAAGGTCCCTTTGGATTCGATGAAACTCCATTTGTTGTCTTTGCTCCCGTGTATTGAATTGCCGTCCAGTGATCAGATGTTTCATCATAAGAATATGGATCTAGGTATTGTACTGTATCATTGGCTGTAATATTTAAGCCGGGATATTGTGATTGAATCTCTGATATATTAAACGTATTCACTACAGGTAACAATACCTGATTTGCTGCCGAAATCCCGTCATTCGCAACAGGATCGATTGCAACCTGCATCGGCTGTGTATATATTCCCTTACGACTATTTAAAGGGTCTCCCGTCTGCCATTGTATTCCAGGTGGGTATATTGGTGTTCCGGTTTCGGTATCGTACCATTCATCTGTAGTAGATCCTTGTGGCGGGACGCTCGTTCTATATTTATCGTAGCATCCTTCAAACTTGCTTAATCCCATTCCGTATCCATTTTGGTTAGGGTGAGTAGATGTGCCACTATTTCCAAATGGACTCGCGTTCATGAAAGAAGAATATGGTGTCGTCGGTGTAGTAAATTCACTAGAATCCGGTAATTTTACGTAATAGCCCACAATGCCTTCATAATTAGCCATACCTGCCCATGACGAATGGGATAACTGGCTCCCAATAGGATTAGTAACGTTGTAATTGGGAGTCCCTGTATTTCCGTATATATCACCTACTATTACGGTTCCGCTTCCAAATCCACCAACATACGCTAACATTGGATTTATAGTATACCAATCATAGGCATACCAAAAAACATCACCGGCGTAATAGACAGCTGATGCATCCCATTCACCTCTATCATTCCATTCACCTGTCACGAATAGAGGATCTGGTGGAGTATAGCTACCTCCCGTAGGTTGAGCGGGGTTCGGCAATCTATATTCATTCCAATTAACGAACCACGAATAGTGATAAAGCGATGCATATTGTGATTGTATTTGATTCTGTCCACTCGGGGCAACATAGTATGGTTTCGCCTTTACTTGAATTGTTAAAACGGCATCTTGTCCGTATACCAGCTCATTTTCTCCTATTATATTAACACCACTTGCGCTAAAATCTAATTCATCATCATCCAATATAAGGACTGGATCTATTCTGTTAATTAGATTTTTGGTCAGTCCGGGATATGTTAAGTTACTATCAAATGTGTCCATTCTCAATTGAGTGTTCACGAACTCAAACTGGCTATTAACAGGGGCTGATGATGGTTTGGCCCAGCTGTTCCAGCTATTATTGACTGCTAAAATATCAGCCTTGCCAGCGCTATAGAATCCAACTGAAACAGGTGGATGTGGCAAAACATTATACCATAGATCAATGTCTCCTAAATATATTAATTGAGGAGTTTTAATTACTTTATAGTCTGAACCTGGTCCCATTGGGGCCGTATGAAGCCATGCATTTGTTGAATCAACATCTATTGTATATGAAACCGTTGTAGCGTTTTGGCTAAATTCAAATTCGCCTCCTCCTAATAAATTAGGAGTTGCAACGCTAGGCGGTGAAGTTATCGAACCTATACTTGTTGAAAAATTAACTGAAAATGAATTTAAGTTAGGAACCGTATATTGCCTATCGTTATTTTTCCAAGTTTGGCCATTACATAAATACCATCCTTCATATTGTGTACCTGCAATTCCTCTTCCAACTGTGATATTTATTGTACTTGGATCAACATTTAAATCTATTGTTTGAGTTTGTGTAAAGTTACTAACGTCAATATATGTGTCATGATGAAAAGATATTATTGTTCCAACCGGAACACCTGCTCCTATTTCTACAGCTGTTTTAAAACCTATTGTCCCGTCAGTATCTAATGCTACCGCGATCTTATCTACATCCGGATCAATTGCCGGGGTTCCCGTTCCATTGTTAATTCTAAAAATACTACCAGTAAACACTGCATCGCTATTAGAAAGAAAGGATCCAGTAAATGTAGTTCCAACGATAGAATCCATTGACATCATTTCATTTCCATTGACATCGTTAATTATATACTTATCTGCATTCCATCTGTATTCTGAATTCTGGGTAGAATTGTTAAATTTAAATTCAAGTATACTCTTATCGGTTCCGGCAGCCAGGCCCGCTTCATGTGTTAGTATTATATCTAAATAGTCATTAAAATTTGCTTCGGCGAATAATCTAATATTGGAATTGTGATAGTTAGAATTCCTATTAATTAATAAAACACCATGTGAAAATGCGGACTGTTGTGCCGGGTCAGCATATTCGGCGTCATTGTTTGCTAATCCTAGTATTATATTCGTGGGAGGATTATTGTTGGTTGATGTAACGTCATGAATAGGAATTATGGTTTTGACATTAAGGCTACCAATACTCCAGCTACCACCGGCTTTCCATAGAGATTCATTTGACTCATCAGCCGGTCCTTGTGTACCTTGTGTACCGAGTATACCCTGTGGGCCCTGATCTCCGGTAACACCTTGTAATCCCGTTTCACCAATATCTCCAGCGACTCCCATGGGTCCACCTCCATTGGCAACTAATTGATCAAAGTTATAATTAACCTTATCTAGCTTTTCCTGCTGCGTATCAGATTGTAAAATCTGCTTTAAATTAATAGGTATCGGCATTATTTAAATCTTTATTTATTTACTATATATCTTTAATTTCTAGAACCGGTTATTAACCAGATATTTTCTCTTCTTCAATGTTATGGCATAAAATACCGTCTGCTACATAGACATCTTCATTTTCGACATCAATCGAATATGTATTAACGTTTTTATTAACAGTTTCGTTTGATTCGACCCTTGTCCATTTTTCATTAACATATATCATGTCAGTTGTATCAATATAAAGAGCCTGTTTAAAGAATATTTCTCCATCTGGTCTTTTAATTAATATGGGGTGTTCGTTTGTTATTTTAGTTAATCCGTCATTAATATCCTGATAGTTCTTATAAGTTCCTTTTATTATTCTAACTATTTTAGCAGATGATTTAGGAGCTCTAAATTCCATTGCATTGGTTTTAAAATTTCTCCATTCACCACTATCGCTTAATCCCTTTATATCAAATGAATCTAATACATCTCCAACTTTTAAGTTTTCAACAAATTTAGTAGTTCCATTTACCATGCTAATTACAGTACCTTCAACATGACATGGATTAAACGATATATTTATGCTATCATCACTTGAGGAACTCAATAATTGGCTATAGGTGAAATCGACCGTTAACGTCTCCGTAGACCCGGTGAATCCGCCTAGTGTATTTACTGTTACGTAATCATCTCCAGCAGTATAAGAGGTATTCGAGGTATTAAGCCCAGCTGGATCTTCTACACTAAAGTTAGTATTATCTAGTGAAATTAAAGATATGTTTGTCACATTAAAGTAAATCTGGCCTGTGTCTATACCATTATAAGTTAAAGTATTACTAGAATTAGTATCATCCCAGTCAAATATAGGTAATCCATTTAGATTACCGGTGCTTGGGCATTCGACAGGTGTAAGTGCCGGAGCTGTACTATTCTGATTAACGGTCTTATAGTGTGGTCCGCTATAGTTTATTGTAGCATCTCCCGTCCAATCGGCTATTTTTAAACTAGAAGCAGTTCCCGGAATATATGTGTCGGATTTTACAAGCCTTAGGGGATATTCTCCCTTATCGTCATTAAACATAGAATTCGAGTATGATGATTGATCTTCTCTTACATATATTTGATTAGTACTCCAATCAATTTGTCCGTTTGATGAATTCGGTGTACCTATGCTACTAAGATTCGTAACAGCGTATGCACTCGTGTTATCACCAATCGAGAACATGTCAGAAGAAAAGAATATATCATTTCCTCCATTTGCTGTACATGCAGCAGATGTCGATCCACTACCCGAAGCAAGTGCAAGATCGTTAGTAGACCATGGCACATACTTACTCTTTATGACATCTCCTTTAAACTCATTTGCATTGGCTGACCAGTATTTCCTATATGCAAGGAAAAGACCAGCCGGTATAATTGTGCCAAGGTCGTCGGCGTATGACGCAGTATATGGTAAACTTCTATACCATCCATTCGTTAATTGATTTATAGTATTGCTCCCATTATTTTTTTTCCATATATGGGAAGTTGATTCATAATCTTGAAACTCAGTAGAAGTTACTCCAAAACTGGATCCTACATTTTCATGATTTATTATGCTATTAGAGATATAAACTTTTTGAAGATCCAGTGCTGCATCAGTATTATTTTCGACAACGGATTCCGGAACCGTTATGGTTTGCCCTCCTCCCTGTGCAATATTGAGAGATGCTAAAGTTCCATCAACACCATTCACGTCTTCGGTATAAAGCATCCAGCATTCTCTAGGTTCAGTTAGTAGAGGTGGTAATGGAGATATTCCAACACCATTAATATATTGTCTTGCATAACCCCATCCATTTGGTCCTCCGGAGTTTCTAGCTAACCATCCATCACTCAATTCTTGCCCGTTTTTATAACATCGTATATCACCCGCTGTGAAATTGATATCAGTGTTCCAATAAGCATCTAATTGAGCGCCATCACTTGGAGCACCGTCGGCAGACCATTGTATTGTTTCTGGATCTAGTGTAGTTGCATATTGCATTGCAATATCTATGTTGGTATATGAACCTGATGCAACAGTATTTGTATCTATATCGCCCGTCATTGCATGATATTGTAAATCTATAGGGGAATAGCTATTATTGCTATCATAAGTACGCCATTCATGATCATATTTTTGTAAATATATTATACTAATTTGTTCTCCCATTATAATATGGTTATCATCAGTCGGCTCAGCCTCGGCGCTCATAAGAAATACCTCGGGAGAGGGACTACTGTTTGTATGTCCAATCGTGTTAGCTGAAAATCCCGGAGCAGGTCCTAGAGAACTAACTCCTCCTGAAAAAACTATGTTTCCATTGTAAGTTGTATCGCCACCCATTTCCAGGGTAGATATACCTCCTGTATTTCCAGGTATGTTCGTAATACTCCATGAAAATCCATTTAAGTTAGGGGTATCGTATTCTAGCTGTCCACCATCTCCCCATTTTTCACCATTACATAAATACCATCCGGCAAACCCTCCATCCGGTTTACCTGCTCCGAAATTTGTTCTGACATCATTATTGGTTGATAACGAATTAAATGACGTAATTGGATCTGCTAAATAAAAATTATCTTCACTAAAAAAAGTATTTCTAGGTATTCTTATTATTGATCCTATTGGTAATACCTGAAACATGCTTGAAACATTCTCCCATTCAACTGTTCCTTGTGTATCGATCGACTTTAATATTTTATTTAAAGAAGGGGAATGGTTCATGTATTTTATTTCTCCTACTTTAAATTCAATAGTATGTGATGGATTAGTAGATGCATCTACTGTAAGATTCCATTTAATATTAGAGTCTACTCCTAATATATTAGTAAAAACTTCCGAAGATCCAAAATTAAAAATATTATCACTATCGAATTTTATATGAAATTTATTAGAATTAAAAACCGTATTGTCGTGTGGTCCAATTCCTAAAAAAACACTGTCATTTGTGTTATTATTGGTATACGATTCTAATCCCATATCAAATGCTCTAGATAAATCATTATCCTGCATTAGTGTAATAGACTTTTGATCAGAAATTAGAGGAACGCTAGGTGATCCTGGATCTGTTGATGCAGGAGCTTCTGTTATAATATTAAGTGCTCCCGGTCCTTGGGCATTTACGGGACTTGTTGATGTTTCTTTATAATATGGACTTAATAAATCTCCATTTTGATCAACATGGGCAGAGGCACCTAATATAGATACAATGGTCCCGTTGAACGGTACCGATGGATAAATTAGTTTCTGGTCTGACGCTAACATGGCTGACTTCCATGTTCCACTTGATTCAGGGCCAATCATACCCTGTGGACCTTGAGGACCGTCAGGGCCTTGTGGACCTTGATCACCCTTTTCACCTTCGGCTCCATTTACACCTTCAATCCCAGTAGGACCAGATGGTCCTCCGTTTCTCATTAACTTAAAATTGAAATTAATTTTATCAAGTTTATCCTTTGACCACCATTCATTGCTGTTAGGATCTAGATCACTCTTGAAAAGTTCTTTGATTCTTATGTTCATGTTTTACGCAATTATTTTAGAATGGACTCTCAAATTATATCGATACCCTGGTTTTTTATTATATATTAATCTGAAATTTAAAGGCCTTTCAGCAAAACTTCTAATTTCAAAATTAGTAAGTTCAAAAAACCCATCAGATGTTATGTCATCTATGTCCGTTACGCTACTCAGTGTACTATATGGTGCAAGCGAATCTAAAGAATTGGATTTAATATATCCTGCCTTTTCAATTCCATATACCTTTATATAGTCTATTATAAATCTAGGAATGATATTCTCTTCAACATATATTGTAGTATCATCCTCTAGTGTTGTTTTATCTCCATATGAGTTTTCAGCAGTTGCATACTTCGAGTAATACGAAGTTATCTTTTCAGCTTTTAATTTCTTTACAACGGAATTAGCAATATAAAAGTCTATGTAAATTTTTTGCATATCTTCATATAAATATGCACCTTCATCTTCTTTTTCGTCGTATCTTATTAAATCTAGAGCTTGGAGAGAACTTACCGTTTTTAAATTATATGAAGTTATGTCATATTCGTTTTTAACTTTCATTATAGTTGATGCAAAGAAAGATCTTTCCTCTATAGGACTTAGCGTTCCATGAACTTCTTCTGACCTATTTGCACCATACGACCTTGTATAATAATCTCTAGAATATTTACTCTTAAATAGGTTTAAATCCTTTTTATCTATTGCTATTTCACCAATGAGAGGGTATAGCGGTAATTTATCTGATTCTTGGCTTAATTTAATAACCTCACCTCCTAGTTCATTTACTTTATGAAAGAAGAAGTTATTAATAATACCGTAATTTTCGTCAACTCCTAAATTAGAATTAAACATACAATTCACACCGGCAAGTCTATTATATTTTTTCATCTTATTTTCCTGTTCTTCATTTAAAGAATCATTATCATCTATGAATTTGTAATTTCCATAGGGTGATGAGAAAGTTATAATATCCTTAAACAGGGGGTTATAGCCACCGTTCATTCTTTTGAGAGTAGTGTAATATCCACCATCTTCTCTTGCTACAAGGGTATATCCTATTTCTTTATTATTTAATTTAAACGCCTTAGGTTTATTATCATCAATTTCAATATCTAATATAGATGTTTTAACAAATTCAACACCGCTTTGTATTTCTAAACAAAATTTTCCATATTCTATTTCTCCGTTTTCTAGAATAGTAGTGTATAAAATGTCTCTGTTTGTATTTATTCTATCTGCTAATCCGAATGAGGAAACATCTTGTAAGGTGTTGTTCCATGCTTTTTTACCACCGTTGAAATATGTTATTTCAGTATTATTTGGTATTGTCGATGGGGATGGATGGGCATTATTAGTATCTGCAAAATATTCGCCATCTCCGTCTTGGCTCCATAAATATGGTTGTCCTTTGATAATTATCGTAGAATCGTCTATTACGGAAACAACCTGAATTGCCCATACGTCACCTGCATGTTCAAATAATACATAGGAATATTGTTCATCTATTTTAAAAATGTCTTGTGTAAATTTAGGAGCGTCTTCTCCAACGGATTGGACGGACGCTTCCATTGTAACACCTTCACCAGTGGCGCTAAATGTAGTTAAACCTGCAAACTCTAGGAAACCTCTAATACCGCTATCGCTGATCTCGCCGGCCGTTGTAATATCTTCTAAATTATACAATAGGTATCTGTCTATTTCTGTTACGTCGTTTTCCGGAATTTGTAAATCTATAAGAATACTAATAGTTTTGAATTTATTATTCTTTATAACCTCTATATTTACGCCTGCATTGTCTACATCATCATTTGAAGTATAGCTCAAAATTGTTGCAGTTTTAAAACCGTTTACATTTGATGAAGGTTTAAATGATATCGGTGTCTCAGATATAAATTCACTTCTGTCTTTATAAACATATCTTAATCCTTTAAAAACAGTAGAAGAAAAATTAAGAGAATCTCCTCCTTGCATTTTAGTATACATTACATGTGGAGTTGAATTAATCCAACTACCGATACTACCGATACTAGTAGAATGTGCACCTGTATAATTCAACATAGTTGAAAAATAATCAAATCCAATATCCTTTAAGTAAAGAGATAAATCCGAATACTGTGTTTTATCTCCAGTATAAACATAATCCATAAGCAATGGAATACTACTAGACTGTAATAGATAATTAGGAACATTGTGTATATAAAAATGCTCCATATTTAATTTTTCAGAAGATCTTTCTGAGAATTTAGTAATATCAGCTGAAAGGTTATTTACGCCAAATGCTTCGTTGCTATTTAAAATATATGCTAGATTTCTAGAATTGGTAGAATCCTTTAAATTAAACTTACATATAGTAGGTACTATTCTAGAATTAAGGCTGGTTTCCTTTAATAAATTCTCTTTCAGTCTATCATATTCATTAGTAATTTCTATATCTATATAATCCCTGTCGACTACATCATCCCTGATGACACTAGATAAAGATTTAAATTTAAATAAATCACTTGCAGTACCTGGTTTAAATATGAAGTCTTCATAGTTAAAATTAGATGTCCAGGTATAGTTAGTATTCGCTATCTCTCTAGTAGTTATTTTTGTAGTGTTATGCTCTTCAAGCCACTGGACTGTCATTACTTCAATCCAATTCACATCACCTACATTACCCACTACATCAATGCCCTTTACAAAGTCTCCCTTTTTGATAAATGGTGTCGCATCCATTCCTCCTATTAGTATGTATGGATTTACTCCATCGAATGTATATCCGTTAGCTCCGGCACTGAACACCGTTACGCTAGTTGCTGATGAAACTCCAAATGAAGATTCATCATTCTTATATTGCATACTTTCTAGATCTAGGAAATCAGTCCTGGCATTTGAAGTATCGTAAAAATCAAAATTAAAATCTTTAAAATCATATGCAGAAAACTTTCCGAATGGAGTGTCGTATTTTTCATAACATGTAAGTACATTATCCATAGAGAAAATTATAGGTTTTTCAAAAATAACTCTAAAATTTTCAGAATAAGGATCTTTTACTATTTCTATGATTCTAACATACCTATCTTTATTAAGTTCCTTCACAAAATAACCTACTTCTAAATTTCCTATTTCATTAGCAGCCACCAATACACCCTGGTTAACAGAACATCCACCTGTCATTGTGTAAATATCATAATCTCCTATTAATAAACCTCCGCTGACCGTTCCTCCTTCATTTACAAAATCATTGTACTTTTTAGAAAATACAACATTGGCATCGGTTGAACTCTGCATGTTAATAAATGTGTAAGGATTAGAGGAGTTAATTCCTAACACAGTAGTATTCTTATTTCTTCCCTGTGAATAGTCATCTATGATCACCCTGTTCTTTCTGGAACTAGCCATATATGGTATAACTTCAGCATTTCTAATGGCAGCTGAAAGTGCAGCTGCTACCTGTGAAGTATTTCCAAGGGATGAATATCTATTTTCTTGATAAGTTCCAATTGGAAGTGTATCATCTGCTATTAAAACAAAATCACCTAGATTAAAGTTCTCAATGCTTATTTCTAATAAATCTCCTAAAAATATCTTGTCATTATCAGAAGGAGTATTTATTATATCTAATTCTATAAACCCGTTGAATGAATTCTTACTTAACACTGGTGTGTTAAATTCAGTTATGTTTTTATTTACAAAAATCGAAGAATCACCAGTGTATGAGGTTAATATTTGATTTTTTGCTATTCTAGTTTTTCTAAATCTATTTAAAATATTATGATAATTGCTATTAATATCTTTAACCCAACCTAATATAGGCTGTGTATATTCATATGTGGTAGGTAATCTATCTAAAAGATCAGTTGAGGCATTAGTCGGGTCTATATTTAAATATCCTAAAGAATTAACTGAATCAACGACGACGCTCCCTTCGAAATGTTCATCTACGAATATTCCAAAATATCTATAGATATTATAATCATCAGCCTCGTTATCATCAAATAAAAACTCTAGATTAATTATATTGTGAGAAACAATTCCGTTTCTCTCAAAGCTAGATGTTAAGGTGTTGTTAGCTAAAATTTCAGGAAGATCTTCTTTAATATAGTCATCGTCTATGTAGTCTGCTTTTTCTGAAAATCCACCTATCATCACGTCTATTCCATTAAAGGAAGTAGGATCATCTAACTCAAAGTTAAAATCAATATGTGAAGTAGGTAACAAAGGATCAAGTACATGGCTATTTAAATATCTTCCTAATTTAGAATTATTAGTCATGTCATACGATTTTATTAAAGTCGCATTAGATAACATTTCTTGAATTCTAGAATTCTGACCAGTGGCTCCTTCTAGCGTTTGCTCTTTAAAGTCTACATCCTTAATTCTATAAATTACAAACTTTTCAGGAACATTGCCCTCTAACCATATTGGTGCAAATATTCTATACTGTTCGTCATAGACTTTAGTGTAATTAAAAGAGGCACCATAGTTGTATAAATTTTCATATTGTGCAGAATAATCTGCAGAAATACCTAAGTCTGTAAATTCTCTACCAACCTGATATCTTTCATCCTTGCTTAATCTTCCGTAAAATTGAGCAATATCTCTACAATATTCGCCTGAATCTGAGATAGGATATTTCTGATATTCGGATTGTGCTAGGGTTCTACTAGCCTTGATAGAGCTTAAATAGATATCTCCACCTTCGTCAGTAATTAACTTAACATTAGAGGTTAACTTAGGGTTAGTTCTTAATAGGGCAAATGACCTACTTTTATCTGAACTACCCTCTATATTGTTGTTAATAATTTTCGCCATTTATAAATAGACTCTATTTTTGTTAGAGTATATATCTTGCTTATTTAAGGCGAGATATTACCTATATGGGCGAGCATCGAAATCGTATAGTTGAGATGAACTAAAATCATTATATCCGCTGAAGAATCTTCTTCTATTCCACCACCAGTTACCACCGCTGTTTGAATTTCTATAGTTAGCCAACATCACTTTGTTGATACTATTTTTATTTGTTCCAACGGCTCTGTATTTAGCGTAAACTTCTATATCGAAACTGAATTCAGCTTTATATGAATCTATGATGTCTAGCCCTATTTTCTTTGAATATGTTAAATTGCTAAATGAATTTCCATATATTCCAGCAACTCTACCTTTACCTGATTTATCTTTCCCAAAGAAATCCGTCATTCTGTATTGAAACACCATATCAACTGATACTGCATTTTGACTTCCTCCTTCTACGAGTTTCTTACCGTATTTAGTAGGTCCATCTACTGATAGGCTTTCCTGGTTAATAGGGGAAAGATATAAGAAAGATCCGCATGAAAGACCACCTAGTAAAAATTGATCTTCTTCCGTAAACGAATTTTTTATAGACTTTCGAGCAACCACTGTACCTGTGTGATCTAAGGGACCAGACTCATCTCCATTTCTAAATGTAACTGTTAGAGGCTGATATGCAGTTTGAACAGTACCGTCTTTATCATTAGATCTTTTAACTGCGTACTTAGGCATTGATACTTGTCCGGTTGTTATTATATCCTCTAATAATGCATTTACGTTTTCATCTTCACTTATTAGGGGGTGGAATTTAGATAGAAAAAGACCAGAATCATATTTAGCTGCGGTTATTGCAGAAATATCAACAACATCAGGAACATTGGTCGTTGAGTTGGGGCCTGTTAATACGTTATATGTTCCATTCCATATAAAATCGGCTGTTGTGTCACCAAGATCGGCGGCAGTTGCAGCATATCCTGGAAATTCAACACTGGTAAAATCTCTTAAGTGCTCTCTATCTGTTATATCACCTATAGCATTATTAATATTATGTGTAAATGATAATCCATATTCTGAACTAGTCACTCCTGTTAGATTTGATTCTCTAGCAGTATCCGTATCCGGATTTACAGTTGAATAAAGATTTCCTTTACTAGCTACATTTATAAATCTGGAATAAATGAATTGTCCATTTAATTGAGATGATTGATCAGGCGCAGCTGCAAAATGATTATATGAATTTCCGTCTCCGACTAAATTCTGATAAACTACAGGAACTAAGTCATATTGAGCCTCTGTCATATAATACGTATCGTTAGATACCTTTGTGTCTACTGCGGCATCCGCCTCAGCTTTCTGGTTACCTGTCTCTAGATCTATTATACCCAATCCGAACTCCTGTTGAGTCGAAGATACGTAGGCAGGTTGCTTAAGATCTCCGTTAATTCTTGCACATAATTCTAAATCAGATGCTTTGGTATTGTGAAGTTCTACTCTATAATTTTTAGTAACAATATATCCTTTGGTTTCATCGGTAGGAGCTTCATCTACATAATATCCTGCGAATATTTTAGCAGTGGAGTTATTTTTAACTAGAGTTACTTCACCATCTTCATCGACGATCTTGATTTGTAATTCTCCAACGGCACCTTCAACTTTAGCTTGTAATCTTTCTAATTGATTTTGTAATTCTAATAATTTATCATAAACGCTAATAGGATTCTGTTCTCCAGTTAAGAAACCAGAAGCTAAAGAATCAGCAGCATGTGCATAATAAGTATCTCCTGCCGTAAACCCTGTATCAAGGTGTGCAAATAATCCCTGTGATTCTAAATCATCATTTATTTCAACCTTAACATTGTCTAAATCATTTTGATTTACTAGGGTGTTTGCTCCGTCCGTTGCTATTTCTCCATCAGGGAAAGGAATAGTAATAATATCTGACCATTCTGATTCTACTGGAGTTTGTGGGAAACCTGCTTCAGAAACAGATTTTATCATCATCTCTATTTTTTCACCAGGTTGAATAGATAAATCTATTGAGTTAAAATTAATAGCTTGTGAATCTTCTTCAGATTCTATAATCCATCTATATCCGCCATCTGCTTGTTTTTCTCTTTTTCTAATAGGGCCTTTAACTTCAACCCAGTTTGAGAATGCAGCTGTTTTCTTATTAAATTTAATCTGCTCTATTACTGATGTTTTCCCAGTAGAAGAAACATATCTATATCGAGAAATAAACTGAACTACTTCCTGTGAAATTTCATCTCCAACTCTTTTAGCATCTGGAATAGACCAAAAACCTCTTACCCTATATTTAGGATTGACTTTAGGTAATTCATTTGATTCTGCAATAGCTTTAATTTGACTAACGCTAGAAGAAAACACCTTTGTTTCAGATGCCTTTTCTCTAATCATAGAAGATAATTCGTTTTTCTCTCTATTTCTTTCTATTTAGATGAAAACTTCTTAGTAGCAATTAACTTTCTTTTCTTTTGAATAGTAGTATCGAGCTTCTTAATTACTTCCTTGGCTTTAAGTTTATCGGCCTTAATCTTTTTTACCTGTGTAACTGCTGAATTCTGCGTAAGGTGTTTATTAATTTGTGTTACTTTAAAGTTATCTACTTCTACAATCGGCGCATCTGGTATAAGACCTTCTGATGCAGGTGGAATGTAATCAACTTTAAGTGCTTTAATAAATTGACCAAAGTCAGCAACTTCTTCTTTATAATATTTAGCAAGTGTAGTAACTATACCATCTTCATTTTGAATAGTAAGTTCATTCGAAAAGAATGCAACACCCGGTGAGAAATCAGTAGCTGGTAATTTAGAAATAGGATCAATTGGTTTAACAAAAACAACCTGTCTTTCATTAAATCCAACCTTAACTTCTATAGAAACAGAAGCATCAATATCTTTGTAAATAGCTAGGGCGTTCGCTGCTATTTTAATTGGTGAATAACCTTCTAAAAGAGATAGTTCAACTTGTGTAGTTGAAGAATCAATGGAGGTTACTCTATATCTTGTATTATATTCGGATGTGTTTACTACTAATGAATCTCCAATTTTTAGAGTTTCAGTATCTTTCATCTCTTTATCAGAGTCCGAATATGTTAATTTATTTAAGGTATAAACCTTTACTGTTTTAGTTTGACTAACTCCGTCTATTAACTGTGTTTTCTCAACATTTTCTACCTTTAATACATCTAATTGTCCATTATATTGAATAGATCTTATCGGCATATCTACCGTTTCAGCGTCTATTCTATATGTTAAACCACCTTCTTTAATTCTAGAAATAAATTTAGAATAATCAATATCGTTAGAACCTTTATAAATTTCATCAAATGATTCAGTAGAAGCTAGGTCTTCATGATTAAATATAAATCTTTCAGTATACACTCTCTCAGTATCTACTGGAATTTGTCCTTTAACATCTAAGCTAATAGTTAACAAAGGATTTAAGAAATCTTCAAAGAAATCATTTAATTGAGTATTAAATTCCTTAGGAGTCGCTAATGATTTTATAGGTAACGAAGGTCCCTTTAATTTAGAAGTGTGTATTTTTCTATAAGAACCATCTTTAAGTTTTACATTTGCACTAGAAGTATCTAAACCACTTATCGCGGTTAGATTTTTATCAATTCTTTCGATTTCTCTTTTCAAAAATCCAAATGCAGGAATTTGAATCGCGGTCATTTCTCCGGTGCGACTATCAAATAGATCTATTGTAACCGTTTCTTTGTCGGTTGAAATTGCCTCATTGATACGTTCGAAAGTTTCTAGTGAATTAGTATTTAATTCTAGAAACTGTTCGAGTAAATGTGATATAGAATTGCTAGCGCTCATATTATCTTAAGATATCGTATTCAAACGTTTTATTTACTGGATCTACACATACTATTTCTATATATGGTTTATTAGATAATAAATCCGATAAAGAAATAGAAAGTTTTTGCGACCATCCATTACTCTTATCAGTCCACAACGTTATATAATGTGTTGATAAGTTTTTTATTTTATTTTTAAAAGTTACTCTAACTACTTGGCCTTTTTTCCAACTTGTTATTGTATCATCTAAGTATATATTCAGATTAGAATCAAATCCCTGTGATTGGTCTGTATAAATTCTAACTAAGTTATCAAATTCTTTAAGTCTTTGCCATACTGCCTTTGTTCCAGCCTCATCCGGTAAAAACATAGAATCAGCAGATAACTCTCTTTCATTAGTAGAAGTTACGGTATCATAGACATAAGCTTGTCCTAAAGAATATCCATAATTAACACAACTAATTTTAACTTTACCGTTACTTGATTTATCAATAGACACTCCTGGATTACCTGATTCCAGAACGTCTGTATTATATTGTATCTCTGCTGGAACTTCACCAGAAATAACCTGATTTAATCTAGAGTTAGTGTTTGTTATTAGATCTAAAAGACTTCTTTCATCTTGGAAATTAATAGTGGCATTTTCAACATCTTTTTCTATACCATCTAATCTTTTAGCAATTCCCTGTAAACTCTCAGAACTTAAAAAGAAACTTTCTAACATTTCAACTTTTTTAGAAATACTATTATATCTTTTATTAGCATCTTTTAATAATTGAACTGCATTTTCTAGAGCACTTGTGGTGTCTAAGAAAATATCCATTGAGAAAGTAGAATAATCATTAACATTCTTTTCTATTCCTACATTATCTAGTGCTGAATTAAATTTAAGATTTAATTTAAGAGCAAACGCATTACCATTAAGACCTGTAACCTCATTCGGTTTGTATTTTGTCAATTCAGGAATATACCATCCATCGTTAGATGTATCTTCTTTCCAGTTATCTAATAAAATTATACCATATAAGTTAGTAGCTTTATTCCCGATGTTAGACTTAGAATATATGTCATAATATACTAGAATAGCATTGAATCTAAAATCTCCACCTCGCTTAGAGTAATCTAATACTGAGCTTAATTTAGGATCATTTATTATTTTTGAATATGCACTTGTATTGAAATCAATTCCAAATGTTGGAATTTCATTTTCGTCAGTATTGTAAGTTCCGTCTGATTGATCAGCATAGGACTCTAAATTTAAGAAAGGATCTGGATGAATATCATCACTATTTCTTCCTTCGATTTCTGAACCAGGTACAAACTTAATATTATTAGTATTAAATTTAGAAGTTTCTAATAAAACTTCAGGTGTATATCCTACCGAAGAAGGAACATTAACGAATATTTCGTTATATTGTTGTCCTTTATAATTCTTGTCATTAGTTACATCGATATTTCCAATGTATTTTATAACTTGGCTATATTCAGAACCTGCTTGAGTAGAATCATCTAGCTCTATCATTCTAGAATATCCTGTTGAAACCTCTTGTGAAGTCGCAGCTCTTACTCTTATCGCATTGATATGATATAGGTATTTAAAGAATATTTTTTCTGCATCACTTTGAAATAAAACATCATCAAAATCGTCATTAGCCTCTGGGTTAAGAAGCATGTTCTCTAAATTAAGAGCATAGCTTTGAAAGGTCTGGGCGAAATGTACATTACCGTTACCGTCGTATGTAGTATCATCATAATTATCTGGTACAGCTCCAGCCACTGCAGGGCCTCCTTCAAATAACCTCGTATAGTTAATATAGTTAGGGCCTGATTGAGGGTCATTAGAATCACTTTGAATAGAATCAGCATATACTGGCAAGTCAAGTAATGCAAATTTTGAGAATTCAAAATTAACGTCCGGGTTATAATATGCACGTGTCAAATCCCTTGCTGCATTAGCAAAGGCATACATTGTGCCTCCCTGTTCTTGTGGAATCCTTATTAGCGGTGTAGCCATCTAATTAATTTTTATTTTTTATTACGAAATTACAGCGTTATATACAGCTGCTATATACCATTTCTGTGACAAATCTCCTATTAAACTAACACTACCATTCTGTGCAATTTGAATATCAGTAGGAACTCCGTTTACCATTGCTCCGTCTATATCAAATGCATTTGATGCGATTAGTGTTAATAGTTGACCAGGTGCAGATGCTCCTAGTGTTACTGTGCTACCTGCTGTACCTGTAAAGATATATGAACCCAGTGTCGGTGTGCCTGTTGGAAGAGTAACAGTATCTGCTATAGAAACCTGTAATGATTTTTCCAAAAGAACATTTTCTTTAAACGTAGCTTCAACTGATGCTTCTAATGAAGATGCAGTTACGTTGAATGTAGTTAAAGACCCAGTGTTTAAAGACAGTGTCCCTGCCGTAATAGCTCCAGTTAAAGATAACGTAGAACTTGTCGTGTCTAGAACATTTGCAATTAATCCTAATTCATCATTTACGTTATCAAAATTGTTATTGATAGTAAGTCTTGAAGAAGAAAGAGAATGCGTTCCTAAAATTGTTGTAATACTTGCCATTTTATTTAATTGTTAAGATGTTTTTTCTTGTTATGTTTTTATTTCCGTTCAAATCAGTTAATTCAAGCTCAATAGTATATTCTCCCTTAGTGTCAAATAAGTATGTCAGCCACTGATTATCATAATATATATCTTCTTTTTTTACACTATTATTTATCAATCGCCATTTCTGATCCGTTATACCTGGTATTTTAGTCAAGTCATATGAAAAAGTCATGTGATTTAATAGATTTATAGTGCTATGATCGTCTATTACATAGGAGTCATTAAAGCTAGGATTGTATGCTTGATATTTAACAAAACTAGCTGGATCTATAGTTCCCGTTGTTGTCGTAGCTTCATGAAAATCATATACTTGATTAGGTTGCTTAGATACAACTAACATGTATGTGCATTCGTCCACTCCATCAATTCCAGTAGATACATTTCCATCAGAATCAAAATAAATTGGATTCCAATTAAATTTAGTAAAAATAGGGTATTGATTTGGATTTAAATTGTTTAACTCTTGCTGTAAACTATTCCATGCAGTTAAATCTAATACGTTCGTAGGATATAATGTAGTCGGTGTATACGATTCCATTATTTCTAGATCAGTATATGGATCTATTTGAGAAAGAGTTATAGTTCCGTTTAAGTCTCCATTTAATTCAAATTTAAAAGAAGAATTTAAATCAGGTCCGACTCTAGTTTGATCCCAGCATATTTCAGGGCCATCGTTCCATACCTGTTTTCTTAATGATTTCCATTGATATGGTCCTGTTGTTTCATTAAATCCAGTTGGAGTTGTAGAATCTGCAAATCTTCTTACTATTGAAAATTCTTTGCCGTCTTCATCTTCATGTAAATAATTAGCCCTATCAAGGGTTAGGTAATATGTAGCAATACTTTCTTCAACAGTGTTTAGGTTTTCTCTACCCCATTCCCATGAAGAACCTGCTTCGTCCCATTGATACTTATAATTCGCCCAATCTAATTCAGGTGTAAGTTTCTGATACATTCCATACACTTCAACATTCTTAGATTTAACAGTTATCTTTTCATTGTGGCTAATACTTCTTACATTATATAAATCCCAAAAAGCAACATCAATTGTATACTCACCGGTATACGGAAGTATTATTGGCAATGTATACCAATCATCAATAGATCCTCTAATAGATTTAGAGTAACCCCTAGGACCTTTAATTATCCATTCAATTTCATATACACTTCTTTTCCACCAATCATCCCATGTTAAATAAGGATCCTGTAAAGTGGTTTGGCCGTCAGAATGTAAAACATTAGCATC
>MDSY01022570.1_pt1 | contig 24967 bp, 20 predicted proteins | sample 811131 | NCBI WGS metagenome assembly MDSY01 (sample SAMN05326643, study PRJNA326480) | marine metagenome | isolation source: seawater | place: Atlantic Ocean: South West | collected 2010
AGGCATACATTTTATGTTTGCCTAATGTATTTACATCTCATTATTTTGACTTATTTTTGACAGAGTAATAACAAACAAATAATTCATAAGATATCTAATGTAGGGATAATCATGTATTACAGGATAACACATGCAACGCTACAACCAGGCACGTACGACGAAGCCATGGCAACAATGAAAATCATTAGAGATAGTTTTAGCCAAATAAAGGGACTAGTCAGTAGCAGACTAATTCGAATAAGCGAAACTGAAGTGATGGGAGTAGCAGCTTACGAAAGTAAGGAACACTTAGATGCATCACAAACTCAATATGATGAATTAATGAGTAATATGATACCATACCTAGCTGGACATCCTAACGTTTCTTTCGGAGAGCAAATTCTTGCGTTCGATGCTTAGGAATACCGATTTTATTGGCAGTTCTAGTTCTATTGTGTGGAATTTAATGAAAATATCTCGCAGGTATTAGCGAAGTCTATTCTTGAAAGTATGATTTGATTTTTTCAATTGCGGAAGGTGCAAAACCAAGAACAGCCAACGCATCACCATCAACTAGCCTAGCATGTTTACCCATTTCACCAGCTAAGTCATAAGAGCCCGCTTTGCCTTTCCATGAACCAGATTTAATCAGATCTTCCATATCATCAATCGTCAACTCATCGACCTCCACAACAGCAGATTCAACGAAAAACTCCCACTCTCCAAAGATCCTTATTCCTGTTGCAGACCAGACACGGTGGCGACACCCAGACAAACGCTTGAGCATAGAGGCCGCTGACAACTCATCAGCAGCCTTCCCCATGGCAACATTCACATCATCAGGATCTGAAACCATTGTATCTGCAACAACTATCACGTCAAATCCATCATCAGAAGTTACAGCGGCAGCCTTTCTCTTACAAATTGACATGACTTGGGAGGAAACGCTACCGGTTGGAGGTGTTTCATCAACACCATCTAGAGCTTCTGAATGCACATCTGCAAATAGGCTACTGAGAATTACAGCACGGCGCTGAGAGCCGCTTGCTAGCCATATTGCCATGCATATGCGTCAGGGGTCACCTTATAGAGAACATCGCTCCTACATCGTACTGGTGAGACAACGTGGGTGAGATTGGAAGGATTCCTACGCATATAGCAGGATTGGATGAAAACATGCAGGGAGGTATCCCAGAAGGACACATTTGCATCGTTGCTGGTCAATCAGGTGCTATGAAATCGTCTGTTACTTTTTCTCTACTGTATAACGCTGTTTTGTATGGAGAGACTAGTGGAATTTACGTAACTCTTGAACAGGGAAAGGATTCACTGAGGTCTCACATGTCAAACATGGGAATGAACGTTGATGATGCTAGAGTGCGAAACAGAATTGCAATTATCGATCTCTCTGACCTCAGGGTTCAGTTAGACGAGCAAGGAATGAGCAACAGAATAGATTGGATGGGTCAACTAATCAAACAACTTACTTCTTACAGAAAGTCAATTGGCTTTGAAATTCTCGTCTTTGACTCATTAGGGGCCTTCTTCACACTGACCAAGATGGAAAATCCAAGAGATGAAATATTCAGGTTATTCGAGGCATGTCGAAGACTTGGGCTGACATCTTTCTTCATATGCGAAATGACTGGAGAAGATCACAAACAATTCGGCGAATACGGTGTTGAAGACTACCTATCTGATGGGGTAATGCACCTGACTATGGAAAGAAAGGATGATGATATTACCAGAAAACTCGGAGTAATTAAGATGAGACATACTCATCACAAACTCGGTTACTCACCAATAAACTGGAACTCTGAGGAACAACGTTTCACAATAAACTAGTCATTCTACTGTTACGGATTTTGCTAGGTTACGAGGCCTATCTACATCACATCCAAGCTCAAGTGCCGTTTGGTAAGCGATGAGTTGAGTAGGCACAACCGAAAGTAGTGGCGTAAGTAGAGGATCGCATTTAGGAATGCTAATCGCAACATCTGCCTCTTCTGAAATTGGGTCACCATCCTCGTGAATTAGTATGATTTTAGCGCCTCTGGCTTTGCATTCATGCATTGATGACACTGTCTTCTCTCTATGCTTATCATTTGGAGCTATGACTATCACAGGGCTGTCTTTCTCCAGTAAAGCAATCGGACCGTGTTTCATTTCTCCAGCAGGATAAGCGAGACATGGGATATATGCTACTTCCATTAACTTCAAAGCACCCTCAGATGCAACAGGAGCAGATAATCCTCTACCCAAAAATAGAACACTCTTAGCATGCTTAACCAATTCTACCGCTTCTTCTATCGGACCAGGATTAGAGAGGTATTCCTCCATCTGAGATGGAATATTCTGGAAATTATCGATTAGTGATCGTCCTCTCTCCCTAGAGAATGACCTTGTTCGCCCTATTCTAATCGAGAAAAGAAGCAAAGATGCTACCATATTTGTGAAAGCTTTGGTAGATGCAACTGCCTGTTCTGGCCCGCTGTGTATGTATACGCCCTGACCGCATAACCTTGCGATTGTTGAGCCAACTACGTTGACTATCCCATGGACTTCTCCACCCTTTAGATGAATTTCTTTTACAGCCGAAATCGTGTCTGCAGTTTCGCCTGATTGCGATACTGCAAAGTGTATTGCATTAGGATTTATCACAGGATCGTTATACCTAAATTCGCTTGCAACATGAGCAACCGCTGGGATTCTAGCAAGGCTTTCTATTGCCAACTGGCCAATTTTGCAAGCGTTTAGGGCTGTTCCACACCCGATGAGTCTCACGTGAGGCGCAGTTCTAAGGCGAACTGGTTCTAGCTTTAAACCTCCTAATTTTGCTCCCCCGTTTGCCTTGTCTAAGCGGCCTGTTATGCATCTGCGTAATGCTTCTGGCTGTTCATGTATTTCTTTTAACATGAAGTGTGGATAACCGCTAATGTCGGCTTCCTCCCATTCGTCTTCAACAACGGTCATACTAGTATCAGAAACGCCACCTTCCAATCGAGTTATCTCAACGCCATCTCTGTCAATTATTGCTAAATCCCCATCTTCCAAGAAAAATATATTCTGAGTATGGTGTGAAAGTGCGTGAGGATCTGATGAAACAAATGATTCCCCATCTCCTTTTCCAATTAACAAAGGCGAACCATTACGCGCACAAATTATTTGTACGTAATCCTTGAAAAGAACGCACAGCCCCCATGTACCTGTCAGTCTTTTGAGTGTCTGTCGAACCGCTTCTATTGGGGTTTGACCAGACTCCATGCCAATTGTTATCATGTGAGCAAGGGTTTCAGAGTCTGTTTCTGATTTCAAAAGATATCCTTTCTTTTCAAGACGCTTCCTTATATCTCTAGCATTGTCGATTATGCCATTGTGAACAATTGCGATATCTGCTTTATCGTTAAGATGGGGGTGTGCATTGACGTCATTTACTTCACCATGAGTTGCCCATCTAGTGTGAGCAATCCCCGAATAGCCTTCGATATGATTAGGTAAAATGCTGGATAATTCTGATACTTTTCCAACCTTCTTGTAGACTTGTAAATCGCCATTTTTGACGACAATACCCGATGAATCGTATCCACGATATTCCAATCTTCGCAGTCCTTCAACAAGCAAAGGAGCAGCCGCTCTTTTACCGATGAAACCGAAAATACCGCACATCTTTTTTCCTCACATCTCAATTATTTCTGAGCAAATAGGGCAAGTCATTCTCCTCAAAGTCATATCCTTAACCTTTAGACTGGAGCCACAAGCAGAACATTCCACTGTTTTCTCGAGTAGTGGAGGTGGTGGTAGCCCCAATTCACCGGGAGCTGGCGGGAGAGGTAATTGGCCAGGTAAAGGAGGGGGAGGTAAATCCTGTATTATTGGAACAGATTTCTCATCTACCTGTTTGCTATCCGTGGCTGGCATCTCGGCATCTATTTCGTTTGATTGAACTTGATTATTTACTAAGGAAGGAAGCGGTGGAAGATTCTTTGTCATTTCATCAAATATCTCCTTAGCCTCTCTGTCGCTCTTCCTTTTCATTCTGCGCTCTAAACGCTTTGAGGCTGTTCCTGCCTCAACTTTAGCTTCTAATTCGGCAGAGAGATTCATTGGCTCATCTTCTTCTTCTAAAACAGCGTTAGGTATAGTGGAGACGACCAGGTCGTCATCCTCATCCGCATTGATTGCTACCAGTGGCCCTATATCTTCTTCAGTTTGAACTAGCAACTCAAGGTCGCTAACACTCTCTGATACTTCTATTTCTTCCTCTCTCTTGTGGGATCTCCTAAGGTAAACTACAACCATCAGGAATAGACCAAATAGAACAGCGCCTAAAATTGAAACGGCGTATATCTTTTCTTGACGAGAATCTCCAGGTATAGGACTGAGAAGAGTGTCAATAAATGAATCTCCATCACCCTGGCCTCTATCAGGTCCTAGATATGCAACTTTTATTGCGCTGACCTTCCCCGACGGTGAGGTCATTACTACAATCTGGTCTTGGCCTATGCTGCCGGCTCCGACAACTTTGCCCTCGGAAATCAAGTTAGATAATCCAAGCTCGGAGTCTCCTTTATTGTAAATGCCATAGCGTGTTGATGGTCCGTAAACGCCTATTTCATCATGATAAATCTTGAATTCCCCGTCTTCCATTTCTATCATGACCACCTTTGTAGCACCGGGAGCGGATGTATTGGTATACTCATCAACATCTTTTGACCATATTGAATCCTGCACCACGCTAATGATTTCTGCTGACCTACCGCTTCCAGTTATCCATGCGGAGATTAATGTGTCTTCTCCCTCATTTTGAATCACTACAAGTTCAGGAGCACTTGCATAATCTCCTGCAGGTGCTTGGAAACTGAACGGAGTTTGGGATATGACTCCATGCGCATAAAATAAGCCAACTCTGTCAATACCTGTCGAGTCATCACGCATTTCTTGATACAGTAAGTGTATCTCTTCTTCGCCAATTGCAACCGCTAGTGGATCACCATCTTGAGGTCTGATGTCGATGTCTGAAATTATGTTCATTTTGGTAATCCACCCAGTTGATGATTTGACATCACTAGTATGAATCATGAATATGTTGGTAACATCATTCCATGAGCCTCCTGTCATTATATCTCTGTGATAGCCAGCTAGAACTGCTTCATTCCCTCTAATCGAGATGTCGAATCCCCAATAGCTTCCTTCAGATTGTTTGAGTGGAGTAAGATGAGATGATGTAGAACTCAAATCGCCTAATAATCCAATTGTGGCCATACCCACATCGGTCATAGTGTAACCTTGGCCATCATCAAATCTCTTTGTCCAAGCTAACTGAACCCTATTGTCATCACGCACGGCGAATGCAAACTCACCCGCCCAATCTGCTTCAATCAAAGTATCTCCGGGCATACTGAGACTTGGAGTGATCGTTCTGGCATGCAATTCACCATCTTTGGTTGTGAATAACAATCCTCCACCATCACTTCTATCCCCTTTTCCTGGAATTCCGACAAACCCTAACACTGCTTCGCCGTCAGATGTAGGAAGGTTTGTTTTAGAACCAGCAATATAATCATCAATAACCACATTAAAGCGAAGTTGTGAATATTGAGCCTCAACTCCATTTCCTTGCAATTTGACCATGTGTTTTACCAGTCCAACCGAGTCATGGCTAGTGCTAAATTGTGCTCTACTGCTTCCCGATGAACTAGTAGAACCCGGAATTGTCGAAATTGTTGACTTACCAACTGAAATCCACATTCCTTCTTCGTATTTCATTAGTTCAACCTCTATGTTGGTTGCATCATTCTGACCCAAATTATCAACTCTGACATTCACAATGTATGGCTTTGAATCCTCTCCTCCTGGTGAAGGTATAGAATCTGATGTAGTAATAGCGCCTGTTAAGAATCTAAGCGTTGGTTCAATTGGCCTTTCTTCAATTTCGAACTCAAATGTGTATTCATTATCGCTCTGATCATCATTCATCAATCCATTAGGATCTATCTGAATTGTAACGTCATGAGTTCCCGCTTCAGTGGCCCACCACCACAAAACAACGTCAATAGTCTCGCCTTGGTCTAGTCTAGGAATCTTTCCTTCGCTTGGATATGTGCTAGATTCTGAACCGGGGGCATCCAGTTTCAAATGAAGGTCGGTTGCATCTAAATCACCAGTATTAACAACGCCAAAGTGAATCTCTAGTATAGTTCCTGCAACAGCTTTGCTTGCTGGAAGATCTTGGTCAAAAATCTCAACGCTGCCCTGGAATCTTAGTTCTGGTGCTGCTGGTTGATTGTCGACAGTGAAGGTTCTCCTAACGATGTCTGATTCTGCCCCACTGACATTGACTAACTTGACCGAAATCTTGTGAGAACCGTCGTTGACTTGATTGGAGTCCCACGTAAATGACCAATCTTGCTCATCATTACTTTCATCATCAAAGTCGTGTGCATCCTCCCACTCCTCATTGTTCACACGATACAATAGTTTGCTAGGCTCAATCCCTTGAGCAGTTCCAGTGAACGTGACCGTGTCTGTAAGTTTTGAACCTGATGATGGTGAACCAAATGATACCATCATCTTTCCAATGTATCCCCATCTAGCATCACTGGATATCAAATCTCCATCACCAATGGCATTTACTTCAACAACTAAAACCGTTGAATCGATATCATACCACTCCTCTTTAATCAAAACATCAAGATACCAAGTATCTGAATCACCGCCAGCGGTAGTCCAGTCCATCAAGACCTCCTCATCTGAGTCTTCGTAATATTGAGTAAGACGAACTTCAATGCTATTCCACGGTCCAGTATTATCGACAGTAGTACCACTGATTCTTACCATATCTCCAGCAATAAACCATGTTCCATTTTCTGGGTTTTCAATCTCAACACCTAGAGATGTGTCGTTGGTTGGGGGAACTATTATTGCACCTCCTCCACTACTCAGAGGCGTGCAACTGCGGTCCAATACTGTATCAACAGCACAAGACGCATCGAGCAAACCAAAGCCCCATTCATCGTTCCATCTGTCGGATACATCTGAACTTGGACTGCCCTTTAGTTCGCTTGAATTTCTTAAAATGTCCTTGATTTCCGTTGGCTTTAGGCTCGAATCGGCCTGTAACATTAACGCTACTACACCTGAGACAATTGGTGTTGCCATAGAAGTCCCATCTTTGGATTCATACGAACTATCTGCTGTTGGTCTGGGAGTTCCAGGGAATGAAGTCCCCGTTGCAGCTTGTGCTGAATAAATACCACTACCATAAGCGGTAACATCGGGTTTTAATTCATCCCAGTCATCGTCATCATTATCAGAATTTCTAGGACCTGTGTTGGAGTAAGACGCCATGAAATCGTCAGTTCTGTTGATGGTATCTGCATTGTCAGCGGAACCTATCGTAATAGCACCATCTGCGCTTCCCGGTGATGCGATTCTTTGCCTACCGTCATTTCCAGCAGCGACTATGCAAGAGATGTCATGGTCGTATGTTGCATTGTTAACAAGCCTAGCCTCAGCTCCTGTGCCATTATCTCCACTATCCTGATTGATTGGATTTCCGATTGAACCAAACGACATCTGACCTATGTCTATTCCTTTTGCACCATTGCCCCAATCGGTGTCTTTGTTGTTTATCATCCACTGAATTCCATTTAGTGAATTTTGAGAATTTGTTCCTCCGCTATCTGTTAGCACCTTGATATCTACAAGAAAAGCTCCGGGCGCAGCTCCTATGTGGACCCTCGAAGAGTCCCCCGTTCCAAGCGCAATCCCTGCAACGTGAGTTCCGTGACCCTGTCCATCGTCTGGATCTTGAGACCCGTCTGGATTCGATGCTTGTGAAGTGGCATCATATCCTGCAACCCATTTCTGATCATCATACGAATTAGCGTTCAGGTCTGGCTCATCGTTTTCATCATCAAAATCGTTGAGAGACCTATGCTCGTTGTCAACTCCGCTATCTAGGACTGCAATTACTACTCCTTCTCCATCATATCCTCTGTCATAAACGGTTCCAGAATAAACATCCGATGGTTGGATTCTAGTGGCAGGATTTGCACTCTCCAATGTAGGATACATAACGTTCTGCATCTCAACAACAACTACTGATTCAATTGCATGTATTTCCCACAAGGCTGAAACTGGAACGTGGTCTACAACAATTGAGTCAATTGAGTCCATAACCTGAAACCATGCACCATCAGCACTCCAGCCGTGGCTTCTTAGTATAGCAACCAATTCATTGATTTCGTATTCAGTAGGATGCCATGCATAATCTACGATAATTGCAACCGTTTTTCGACCATCTGCTCCTGTGATGGAGGTTGTAGAAACCGACTCATAACCTTGAATTACCTTTTCCAAACGATCGTCCATACCATCAAAATTCTCGTCTGGACCATATGAGAACCACCAACCATAATCTTCTGTGGAGAATTTATCTCCTCGAAATGGCATCCTGTCCATCAGTTTCTCGGGAGTTTCATCGTCTTCAATAGGGGATGCAGATACCATTGCAGAGAAAACAGACATGAGAAAAATACCGACTAAAACTAGTGCTTTTGAGCCCTTCAAGTATTTCCACCCGCCCTACGGGCGGTTTGTATAACACATGAACCTTGGGTGGGAACGAGTCCCCATAGGGACTCATGGCCATCTAACATGCGATGATTCGGATACACATCTTACTTTCATCTTCTTAACTTGTAAAGCACCGCTACAAATTGGACATTTCGCTCTATCGGCAATTTCCTCAAGCCATGCTTGTCTTGTCTCAATAAATTCTCCTTCAGACCTAAGTCTTTCAACCAAGTCATCAACACCGTCAAATGGGTGCTCTTGAGGTATTTCTTCTAGTTCATAATCTCCTTCCCATTCTATTCCTTTTTTGAGCAATGGTAAGGTTCCATAAGCGAGTATAAATCCACCAAAATGAGCTATATGCCCGATATTACTTATTTCATTTAGACCATAAACTTGCCATGCTTTGTAGATTTCAAAGCCAAAGTAAAACAGAGCGATAAATTGAACCGGCCATTTTCTTATTAGAATCAAAGGGAAAAATACCTCATCATTCGGCCATCCACACAGATAAGCGCCTAAAATACCGAAAGCTGCCCCTGAGGCTCCCAGTGCTGGTGTGATAGAACCCAGATTCAATATGGTCCAAGCAATTGAACCACCTAAGAGTCCAATCATGTATGATATAAGCCACCTTGATCTTCCAAGACGGTCCTCAAGAGGGATGCCTACCAGTGCAATAATCAAAATATTACCAAGGACATGGAGGGGATTAGAATGAACAAACCCACTAGTTACCAAGGTATGGATATGGCCATCAGTTACCAATGCAGGAACTAAAAATAGTCTAATTCTAAGTTCATTTAGTTCTCCAAAATCCAGGAATATACGCCAAATAATCTGAACTATGAAACCAAACAATAATGACAAAGTCATCGCTAAAGCAATAGATGCTTTTTGGGACCAAGCCCATACTAATGGAGCGATAATCGCCACAATCCAAAGGGCGAACAATAACTCCTGCATGTTACACCCGATGAGACGGGGGTTTGAAGCCAATGCGGTCTCTCGCTCGGTACAATGGGAATGATAGAGATATCTGACTTGTCTGTCCTGCGAGGTAGCAACAAGGTGTTGGATGGCTTCTCATTAACGGTCAACGAAGGCGAAGTTGTATGCCTAGCTGGAGAAAATGGATGCGGTAAATCAACAGTAATCGAAGCGGCTGCTGGATTGATTTCGCTTGAAAATGGAACATCTCACATATCAGGCCAACTGATTAGAGATTCCGAGGGCAGAAGAGGGCGGACTAAGTTCGGTCTTTGTCTCCAAGATGATTGCGTAATGGGTGATGAGCTAGTTGGTGAGCGCATCATGGATGCTGCCGAATTTAATTTCGATGTTTCAGCATTCCTCGATGATTGGAATCTTAAACACAGGACCCATGATAGAATCGCAGTGTTGTCGGGAGGCCAAAGAAGAAAGGTCGCTGTGATGAGCGGGATTATTCCTGCCCTTGTTTCAAAAGAACCTGTTGCGGTTTTATTGGATGAACCTGATAGCGGTCTTGACAGCAATTCAATCGAGCATCTATCCCAATGTTTACGAAACCTAGCGGCTGGCGGTCACGCTATTCTTATCGCAAGTCATGAACCTATGATTATCGATTCCGCTGACAGAGTGGTATATTTCCCATTTGATGAGGAGAAAAATACTCCACCAGCGGGGAAATTTGAGCAAGTAAAAACCATCTCTCAGAGGAAACCGATGGTTGGTCATAGACTCAACCTTCGCACATTATCGGGGTTTGCTAACAATGGCATTGCAGGGTTGTTGACCCTTGGTGCGATGATTGCGTTATTCGACGCTCCAAATCTAGATGGCAGAACACAACTAGGTTTCATAATGGCTCCAGCACTTGCGGCGGGCTTGTGTGGTAATCCAATAAACAGGCTACTAATGGAGAACAGATCGCACGCTTGGTGGATTACTAAATCAGGAATTCTACCAAATTCTATCTTTCACTCACTAATCCTGTATATTCTCTTGACACTGCTTTCTTCAATCACAACGGATTACACTGATATGACAGTAATCCTCGTAGGAGGAATTCTCGGTATTTTTACCGAAATCACTATGGCAATAATGACTCAAGCAACACTCCGACTATCGCGACCAAACGCAGTTATAATCAAATTATTAACACCAATTCTAATACTTCCTTGGGCAATTGTTGTTGATAATCTAGCAACATGAACATTGAATAGAGATATGTGCTGGGATTAACATGAACATCAAAGGAGAGGTAGTTGTTTTAGTCGGCCTCGCAGGTGCCGGCTTTACTCTATGCCTGGCATTCCTTTGGGTTCCTTCTGTTTCTACTGTGGCTTTTTCTTCTCCTGAATCACAGAGAATTTTCTACTGGCACGTTCCAAGTGCCTGGGCTGCAATGATGGCAAATGCAATGCTATTTGTTGGTTCTACTGTTTGGTTCTTCAAGAGGAGAGATTGGGCTTGGAGATTACATGTTGCAAGCAGTGAAGCAGCATTAGCTACTGGCTTGATGGTGATTTGGTCAGGTTGTATATGGGGGAGTGCCGAATGGGGAGTCCCTTGGGACTGGACGGACGTTCGCTTGAACACATTTGCCATGCTTACATTGCTATCTTTGTTCATTGTTTTAGGTAGGAGAACTCAGCCAGATGGTGTTGAAACAAGAGATACATTTTGCACATTTGGGATGTATGGCTTCATACTTGTCCCATTTACCTACATCTCAACAAGATTGTGGCAAATCCGACACCCAGGTCCTGTAATGGCGACCTCAAAAGGGTCCATTGATTGGGATATGCGGATTGTCCTTTACTGCGGAGCTTTGTCCTTTTTAGCAATAATCACAGGCTACATTATATCCGGTATGCGATTAGCGCAACTTGAAATGCGTCTAGAGAAGATACAAGCAAAATATGACGAGGTGGTTGAATGAGCAGTCTGACCCACCTTACAATTGCTTATCTTGGCATGATCGGAGCGATCGCCATTTGGACTTGGACCGTTTTTTCGAGGTCGAAAAGGTTAGAGCAGAAAATTGCAACACTTGAGAATATCCTAGAAGTTGACGCTTCATCGGGAAATAAGACCGAAGTTGAGCAAATTGAAAATCACTTAGTTGGAGATAATGCCGACAATGACTGACTTGCATTGGTGATTAAATGGACCTCGGTGGTGAGTTTTGTTTAGTTTGTGGAGGGGAACCGCCACTATTCACTGGGAGAATGTGTGAGCCATGTTCCAGAAAGAGGGTTACTCTTGCAAAGGTCCCAAAAAACGCTCCGTGGACAAAATGTGCTCGTTGCGGATTGATCGACTTTCAGGGTAAGTGGACTAATGTGGAAGATGAAGACTTGTGGTACGAACTTGTTCATCAAAATGTAGAGTTTCATCAAGATATTGAAGACTTGGAAATTGGATTAGTCGCACAGGAGGTGGATGGCAGACATACCCTGGTTCATATCGAAATGGAAGGGGTCATTGACGACCTGCTATACACTGAAAAGCACACTCTTAGAGCTAGGATGTCTAATGGAGTATGCCTAACATGCACTAGGAGAGCTGGAAATTATTTTGAAGCAACAGTTCAGTTAAGATCCAGCGCTCGCAGACTAACAGAAGATGAATTCAAGGATTTACGCTTAACTTTGGACAAGGTCTTGCTTGAGATGCCAGATGACCCTATGTTCTTCATAACAAAAGAAGGCCCTGTAACCGGAGGCTATGATGTTGTGTTAGGTTCAAAGGCCCTTGCTAGAGCATGGGGCAGGCATCTGATTTCCGAACACGGCGGCCAGGTAACAACTACAACCTCAGTTGTTGGCCGCAAAGACGGTGTCGACCTTACAAGACTCACATTATTGTATAGAAAACCGGGGTATGAAATCGGTGATGTAATCAGATGGCGCGGCGACTTATGGAGACCAACATCATGGACTGGTGAAGGAGCGATTTTAGAAAAGGTGGAGAGACGAGAAAGGACTGGAGCAACTTGGAGAGACCTTGAGAATGCTAACGTAATTGCTCGACTTAGCGAGCTTGTGCGAATTAGCCAAGTAAGCGAAGATTCTACAGTTGCAGAGTTTCTAGATCCAACAAATTGGAAAATGACGGCGGTACGATTAGCATACGAGCATGTCCACGGAAGAGACCTTTTGATGGCAAGAATTGAAGGCGAATGGGTATGTTTGCCTAGATTAGCGATTGATGGTGATTAGATGGAAGAAGGCATTGTGAGATTGGCAAAAGCGCTTGATACCGATGACATGATAGGATTTACACGTCGCTTTGTTGAAGACTTCAGATCTGGATTCAAATCGGTGAATCTAAATCTATTACCTTGGATTAGTGATGTCAATAGAAGTTGGTCGGGAATTTTGTGCCTAGGCATGGGTGGATCAGCAGCCGGAGGAGATTTCCTATCTACCCTATCAACTCGAGAGGGCGCAATACCGATAATCAGCCACAGGGGTTATGACTTACCAAACTGGTGGACAAGGGATTGGTTAGTGATATCCACTTCTTATTCAGGAAATACCGAGGAAACACTGTTTGCAACTAGACAGGCACTGGAAAAAGGTGCAACTATAATTGCGGTTTCCAGCGGTGGTGAACTAGCTGGGATGTGTGAACTATCCTCAAGTATGCACCTAATCTCGTGTCCTTCTGGACAACCTCCTCGCTCTGCTTTTGGTCATATTTTTTCACGTCAATTAGCCCTTTTAGTCGAGATAGGTGTAATGAAATACGATCTTCCAAACAGCGCCTTGACAAGACTTGAGAAATCTATTGAAGACTGTGATATAATCGCCAACCCAGAGGGAGACGTTGCCAGTCTTGCACTAAACCTGATGCGCAGACAAATAGCCATACTAGGCCCGAATGAACTCGGCCCTGCGATGATTAGATTCAAGAATCAATTGAATGAAAATGCGGCAAGATTCGCAAGAATAGGCGAGTTCCCCGAGATGAATCATAACGAACTTGTTGCTTGGGGAGGAGTTGGTGACGACGGAGATCCCGATGCTAGTGAACAAGCAATCATTCTGATGTCTTGGCAAGGTCTGCATCCAAGGGTGGAGAAAAGGATGGACTGGTTTATCTCAAACAGTCCCAGCGAATATGCATGGAAACTACAAGGAGAGGGGGAGACTCTTCTGGAATGTCTGCTTCACATCTGTATTATGATGGATTGGTTGTCGATTGCACTGGCTCTCCTGCATGGCAAAAACCCATCAGCTATCAAACCGATAATCTCATTGAAGGATTTTCTAAGTCAAAGTGATTAGTAGAGTGGACCCAAAACAATCCTTGGGTCTGGATATTTTTCCAAAGCCCATTCTCTATCTTCTCTTGCAACCACTCCCGGCATATCGTTTACCTGTGGCTCTTCCCAGCATAACTGAAAATGTAGATGAGGAGCCCAGCCCCCATTTACACTCTCATCTCCAACTGTTGCAACGATTTGGCCCTCTGAAACCTGCATACCTTCGCTTACCATATCTAAAGATTCCATCGAGAGATGGCCATATAATGCCCAGATCGGCTTGCCCTTAAGCTCGTGCTTGATTATGATTGTAGGGCCATATGAACCAGGTTCTGGATTGATGCCCAGTGAGTGAACGACTCCGTCTGAGAAGGCATGAATCGCCTCACCAACAGGTGCACCAATATCAATTCCGATATGCAAGTCCCTCTTTCCTTCGAATAAATCGTGTGTATACATTCCAGGCCTTACCTCATCATAACGACCAATTTGATAATCTAGCGGACACTCAAAATTAGGGTCTGGCCCTCTGGTGAAATCAAACACCCAGTATTCATCTGGGAGCTTTATGACGTCTGCCATAGAACTTCCAAACATTACACATTGATGATTCTTCGTAAGTAGGTTTGAAGGCTTATTCCCTTAGGGCTGTGTATGGCTATCGGGTTATTGCTAGCAATATTTCCCGGTTTAGCCATCGCAAAAAAACTAGACAAAAATGGAGACTGGATAAGGCACCTCCTATTCACACCTGCATTTGGGCTCCTTGTAATGTTGGGAATCTCAGGAGCGTGTTTTGTATTCGGGTTTGATGTCAGAACCATCACCATGTTTGCTGTAATTGCAAATATAATTGCAATCATTTCAATCAGAGTATCATTATGTCCGCAAGAACAAATCATAATTGTAGATAGAGGTTCTTGGTTTTGGATATTCACTGTAATCGCGGTTATTCTAGCAATGCAGCCTCTATCATACCAACGCCCCATGGGAGTAGATTGGGTTGGTTTTTCTGTATTGACAGGCTCTATCTCGACAGATGGTTTTGCACTAAATTATCCATCTGTCGGAGAATGGATATATCCACCTGCATTTCCAATGCTAGCAGCATGGCTAGGAGGAGAGACTTACACCGCAATATTCCACTTAGGGACAATATGTTTTGTTTCTCTAATTCTTGGTATAGCTGCGTTTGGCGATAAGTTAGGTTGTAGCCATTGGATCATAATGAGTATGATGTTAGCACCAGCATTGTTTGCAAAAAATTTGGATTCGGGGTATCCAACCGTAGCAAGTCAAATGGGCCTTGTTGTTGTTTTGGCTATGTTTGGAGATAAGATTAGATGGGGATTTGTCGGTTTTACAGTGGTTAGTGTGTCGCTTATTCATCCAACTGGTTTGGTGTATTTGGTTACTCTACTAATCGCCCATGTAATTGTTGACAAAGGTCAGAAATTAAATTTAAACGAGAAATTTCCGATTGCTATCGTTGTCCTATCTCTGGTGTTTGTTCTCACATCACTCGCACCAACATTTAGCTCGAAATCCGTTTTCTCTGAATACGGTTGGCAAGGCGGTAGTCCAATGGTTGTGTATTCAGGTCTTTTGTTACCACTAGCAATTTGGGCAGCGTGGTCTCTTAGAACAGAAAAAAGTGTAAGAATTCTAGTCGCATGGTTCGGCCTAAATTGGACCTTATCATTGGTCAGCTTCCTTGATGGATTCTCTGGCTTTGCAATTATCTCAATGCTGTCCTACGCACTATACTCAATGAGCATGCATGCGTTCCACATACCACTTGCAACCATTCTAGGACTGAAATTATCTAGATTAGATTACGGCTCAAATTCAACATTGGGCAAAGCCATTATGATTTCCGCATTGGTTGTTAGCGGTGTCGCTCACAGTTGCCTTTCAGAATTGGAAAATCATGATGAGTTACATGTTATTTCAAATGGGGATATTGCATTGTTCAATCAAATCAACGCAATGGATTTCTCAGATGATGCTTTACTATATGTTGAAAATGAACATTGGGGGCACTTCTTCTACAATCTCGATAGCATTCGAGTAACTGCTGTTCCCTCTGTTGGAATACTAAAACAGGATGAATCTATACAAAATCAAGCAACCAGTGCAATAGTGTATGACAACATTTCCAAGTTAGAGAAATTGGGTATTACTCACGCAATAGCCTCAACAAAAGGCGTGATGATGCAATACATACACAAATCCACTCATTGGAATAGGATAATGACGACTGGAGGTTCATCACTGTATGAGCTTCAAGACGACTCTGAAGTCTCAGAATTTATACCAATTAAAGGAGACAATATGAGGATTGATCCTTGGTCTTCTTTGAGAGATAGAGACCCATTTGAACTGGGTGATGAAAGATTATACATAACAGAGGGGATGTTCGAAATAGAATTAAATTACTCTAGCTCTGAAAAAATATGCTTGATGACTGAGTTAGTCGGAGAAGTTACTGTCAAAGTCAATGAAATGGAGCGCAGACATTCCGGATGGCATGAGTTCTGTTTAGATCCAACAGAAAAGACTCTACAACTCGAAGTGCTTAGCGACTCAGAATATTGGATTAATCCACTTGGAGCATCTGGGCGCGGTGACAAATTACTGGATAAGACCGGAGTTAGATTGCACTGGCTAGAAGTGCGTTATCGGGCCTAAAAAAAGGGAAAAACACTACTATCAACAAATGGTGGAGGGGTTTGTGCCATCTCTATTCATCATGCTTCCAACTTTGGATGAAGAGAAGGCGCTTTCTGATGTTTACAACCGAATTCCATTTTCAAAATTAAACAAAATGGGCTATGATTGCAGAGTAGTGATAGTTGATGGAGGCTCAAATGATGATACATTGGAAATTGCAAGAGGTTTCGATTGTGAAATTATCGAGCAGTGGGGTGAAGGAAAAGGCGCAGGTATTAGACAGGCTTTCAAGTTGTTTTTAGAAAAAAAAGATGATGTTCTGGTAATGCTTGATTCTGATGGGACCTACCATCCTGAAGAAATACCGAATCTGATTCTTGCTATACCTGAGAATGGAATCGCAATAGGAGATAGATTGCACGGAAATCTTGCCTCGGATGCTATGACGTCAAAAAATTGGATAGGAAATCAATTGCTCACGTGGTTGGCAGTAGTTTTGCATGGAAAAGCAATAAGCGATCTATGCTCTGGTTTCTGGGCATTTTCTCGAAAAGCAATCGAAGACCTGAAACTCAATAGTATGAGATTTGAAATTGAAGCTGAGATGTATACATCTTGTGCTTACAATAATATCCCAATAACTCACGTACCGATTAGTTACTCCAAGAGAGTAGGTAAAGCGAAGTTGGGTAGCGTAAAAGATGGAACATCTATCGCAAGGAAACTCATCATAAGGAGAATCTTCCCCGTTCCTCATGAGGAGCGGGAATGAGGCGGTTCGAGGTTGCAATTCTTGGGTCGAGCGGACTGGTAAGTCAGCGACTTCAAGAGCTACTTTACGATCATCCATTTTTTGACGTAGTTGCTATCGCAGGGTCACCTCAAAACGTCGGTTCAATGTATGATGAAATAGAGTGGAGGCTAGATTCGCCTCGTCCAAATTACGACATTTTGATCTGTTCAATGAGCGATATTCCCGATGTTGACATAGCGTTTTCAGCATTGCCAAGCAATGTCGCTGAGATTGTAGAGCCATCCTTGGTTGCTAGAGGTATTCACGTATTTTCAAATGCAAGTGCATTCAGAAGAATTGCTGGAATTCCGTTAGTAATTCCCGAAGTAAATCCAGAAGATATGCGAAATTATGATGGCCACGCATGTGCTACAAATTGCACTGTAGTTCCCGTAGTTACACCAATAATTGGGTTGAAGGATCTTGGAATTAAAAGCATCTCAATTTACACTCGGCAAGCCCTTTCTGGTGCTGGTTGGCAACTGCTAAATGATAAGAATGCACTAGAAGGAAACGTTAACCCATTTATCCCAGGAGAAGAAGAAAAGCTGATTGCAGAGTTGAAGTATTTACTGGATTTGGACATTCAAGTAAATGCCTCATGTAATAGGGTATCACAAAAAGACGGACATATGGTGTCTGTCAGGTTACAGGTTCAACAAAATACGGATTTAGAAACTGTGAAAAGACTAATGAAAATCAATAGATTGAATCTTCCATCATCACCTGAAGTTGTCAATTACATCATAGATGAAAAACCAAGTCGAGATGAGCATCTATGGATAGGTAATGGTATGTCGATAACGGTTGGAAATATACAAGTCAAAGGGAAGACCATTACTTTCGATGCCCTATCTCACAACACTGTGAGAGGTGCTGCTGGTGGGGTAATACTTCTGGCAGAATTTGCTGTCAAGAAAGCATATATCACCAAATAGGACACCCCCCTAGGAGAACTGGTGGTCGCATGGGTGTCACAGCAATGATTCCAAACATGACATTTCAGCAACTTAAAGATGAGGCCAATTCTAGATGGAATGAAATCTGGGATGAAAATACAGCTAGACTAGACTTGATGTTACTATGTCCAAGAAAAGAAAGAAAACTGCTAGAATTACATGGGGACATGATAGACCATGGTCAACCTGTAATGGGTATTTTTCACCGACCTAGAGCCGAATCTGAATTGATCTCTGAACAGGGATTTGACCCCCGCTCTGCCTCATTCCAATTTCTTAACATCGCCAACGCGGACATGGGACCATGGATGCAGCAATTAGTCACGCAAGAAGGGTGGCTTAGAAGCACTGTTGAAGTTAATCCTGTGCCTTTTAGTGTCGATATACCCAATCAAAGACCGTTCGAAAAGCACTCTATTCTTTGCTTCAGGCATCCAAGCCTTCCACCTCTTGAAAAATACTACCTTCCATACCCTGTTCACGCTTTAGTGGGCAAGGCTTTTGTTTCTCTACCAAGAAGGCAAGCAGCCGAATTGGCGAAACAGCAAGCAGAAATTCTTGGAGTAGGGCTCGCTAAACCCGAACCTGAAGTCATAGAAGCTCCTGTCCATGAAGAAAAAACCGCTGAAGTGGTTGATGAGATTACTCTTGAAGACCAATTTATCTCAGAAATGATTCCTGAAGAAATTGTGAACATTCCACTACCTACATTCGGAGATGAAAAAATAGAAACTTCAGTTGCAGAGGAGGAAGTCACAAAAGCACCGCTAGAAACCCCGGTTGAAAATACTGAAGCTGAATCTGTGGTTCCATTGCCTGCCGTCCAAGTCGAAGATGATAACATGCCCGAAATTGAAAGGGAATTCAGAGCAATTGTGCAGGAATTGATAGATGCAGGACTAGATCCATCGGATATGATGACTGACGCTAGAATGGAAGATATCAACGAAAGGGCATTAGCTCAGAACTTTGAAACCTGGCCTGTATTCATGCAAATGGTAAGTTGAATGCGAGGATTAAAAATCTAGGGGAGGATGGGATATCTATGGCTTTCTGCACTAATTGCGGGCAAATGCAGGCTGACGGGACCAAATTTTGCAGATTTTGTGGTAGTCAGCAACCTGGTGAGCAACTGATTGCTAGACTCAGAATGGAAGCCGAAGCAATTCGATTCCAAACACAACAGATTCAAGCTCAGCGAATGCAGGGCATGAATTACAATCAACAGCAAAATCAGCAACGACGTTGGTGATAAAATTGAAACTTCGCCACTTGGCGATAAGCCTATCAAAACTACCACCGCATCCATGTAATGATATTTCATTAGAGCAATATCAAACTGAGGGTGACTTAGCAGCAATGTGGTTACACAAAATAGACACCATAGATGGATTTGAAGGAAAAAAGGTAGTAGACCTTGGCGCTGGAAATGGAATATTAGGTCATGGTGCGCAACTTCTTGGAGCTGATGTAACATTTGTAGAGTGTGACCCTGACGCCAGCAGATTGTGTGAAAGTTTAGGAGATACAATTTGTGGTTTTGTGGGAGAGGTGAATATTCCAAAGGCAGACATAGTAATCACAAACCCTCCCTGGGGTGTGCAAAAGCATGGTGCTGACAGAGTCTTCATCGAGGCAGCAATGGATTGCGCTCCAATAGTCCACATAATGCACAGTTCGTCTGCAAATCATCTTCCCGATGGGCAGGTTATCTTAAGTGGAGATTTCAGAATACCAGCCAGATATGGTCACCATACAAAGAAAATGGGCACGACTGAAATTAAATGTATAAGAATCGCAAGATGAGAGAGATTCAAAAGTAAGAGGCATCAGCGTCTAACATCCCAATCCATTCGCCTCGGTGGCGAATTCCAAAATATGAGCGTGATAACATGAGTACAATAGTAACTCCCGGAACCGTAGTTGGCAACATTGAAACTAACACAATGGGTGCCGGAGTAGAAGAAAAAGACGGTGACATAATCGCGCTATTAACAGGCAACCTTGTTGAATCAGATGGAATGATTAGTATCGAGACCCACAACGCTTTGCTCAGAGTTGAAGTAGATGATTTGGTTATTGGAGAAGTTGTAAAACTAAACGAAAAATCAGGCGAAATCAAAATCCTAAGTGTTGAGGGAAAATCAAACAGATCAATAATGGCAGACCAAGAATACGCTCAGTTCCATGTGACAAAAATCTGTGACAGATTTCTTCACAATACCGCAGACGGATTAAGGCGAAGGGATATCGTTAGAGCGAAAGTGATTGAGGTTGGAAACGTAGTTCGCATTGACATGAGAGAGGATGATTCGTGTGGAGTTTTACACGCTATATGTCCATCATGTGGTGCAACCTTTGACGCTCAATCAAACGGAGATTGGAATGTGCTATGTCCAGTTTGTGGAGATAAAGCATTCAGAGCCCTTGCAGATGATTACGGTGGAAAAACCGGTATGGCTTCCCTAAACGGCTCAGGCAAGCGCTGGGGAAGTGAAGCTGAAGCCAGATTCGCTAAGGGTAGCGCTGGACGTGCGACCTTCATTGCTGAAGATGTCAGAGAAGACGGAAGTGAGCGAGTTTACTTCAAATTCGAAGGTGAAGGCGGACAAGGAGGTAGAGGTCAAAGGCGCAATGCAGCACCTGGCTGTAAGTTGTTCGTTGGAGGTCTATCTAGAGATGCTGATGAGGACAAAATACGTGAAATGTTCAACAATCACGGTAAAATTACTGACTTCGCACTCATGAGAGATGATGATGGAAACCTACGAGGCTTTGGTTTTGTAACCTACGAGAAGAAGGAAATGGCAGACAAGGCTGCTGAAGCGCTAAATGGTGAAAAAATCAATGGCCGCAGAATCGGCGTTAGGGATGCAGATGCACCAAGAGAGCAAAAACCACGCAGGGAAAAACCGGATGGTGATAGGTTGTATGTTGGCAATCTACCCTTCAAAGCTAGTGAAAAGGACCTGCAAGATCACTTTGCAGCACATTGTGAGAGTGTGCATGTTCAATGGGCTACTGACAAATCTGGACGAAAGAAAGCGTTCGCATTCGTTACAATAAAACCCAAAGGAAGTGGGCAAGAAGTTGCTAAGAAACTAAACGGCTCCGAACTTATGGGAAGAAGCATTAGGGTCGACATGGCAAAACCAAGTGGTTTCAAGCGAGATAACAGAGATGGCAACAAGGGTGGCAAAAACGCCAAATCTGCTAGAGAACTAAGAGCAATCGCTGAAGAAGAAGAAGATTCTAAGAAAAAGAAACGCCGCCCTAAGCGGGATTGAGGTGAGTCAAATGACCGAGTCGGAGGAGTCCTCCTGGCTCGTAATTGACGGTTACGAAGACGAGCCAGCTGCTTTTGGTGTTCCACCATATGTTGGATTCCATATCAGATATATTTGCGGTGTTTTAGAAAGTAAAAATTTGGAGTACGAGTATTGTCCAATTGACTCGTTTAGAATAAATCCTCCAAACCTAGAAAATAGGCTTGGAGTGATAATTCTTGCAGGAGCGGTAGTTCCCGGTAAGTATCTACGTGGCACTCCAATATCATTGAAGGAAACTAGAGAAATAATTTCTAACACGCCAAATGAAACTCCTATTCTATGTGGAGGATGGGCGATAAGAGGTTGGAAAAACCAAGGTTGGAGTCCTCTAAGGCACAATCTGTTTTTGGCGTTAAAAGATACAGATGCAACTCTTTCAAACTACCTTGAAACTGGAGAATGGAGGCATAATCGTAGAACAGCAGAGCAGTGGACTGCTTGGGCTCAAGCAGGCGCTAAATCGAAAGCCGTTACAGACAATCCAGACCTATCTGGACCCTTGACATATGAGGTAGAGGTGTATCAAGGGTGTGTTCGATTCAAACGGGGATGTAAATTCTGCATTGAACCTAAGAAAGGTATCCCAATTTGGAGAGATCCTGAAGACATAATCAAAGAGGTTTCAATCGCTCATGATATGGGTGTAAGACATGTCCGTTTAGGTGGTATGACTGACACATACACCTACAAAGCAGAGGGGGTTGTTGAAATGGAGTATCCAAGACCCGACCCTGAACCGATTGCAAAACTTCTGTATGGATTGAGAGAGGATGAGAGATTAGAAATTCTCCATACCGATAATGGAAATCCGTCTATAATTGCAGAACATCTAGAGGAATCAGAGGAGATAACAAAATCTCTGGTTGAAACGCTTTCCGATGGAGCAGTGTTGTCATTTGGATTGGAATCGGCCGACCCTGAAGTTCACAAAGCAAACTGGTTGAATTGTGATTCTGGCCAATTGAAATCCGCTATTGCCCTGATTAACAAACATGGTAGTGAAAAAGGAGAGAGAGGATTGCCAAAACTTCTTCCTGGACTCAACTTTATTGCAGGACTGAAGGGAGAAACAAAGCAGTCGTACGATTACAACCTATCCTTGTTGAGAGAGCTAAAATCAGAAGGCCACATGATTAGAAGAGTGAATATCCGCCAGGTTGAGGGTAAGGGTTTCCAAGAGGTCGATAGCAATGATTTCAGATCTTTCAAGGAAACTGTTAGGCAAGAATTTGACGGACCAATTCTCAAAGAGATACTCCCTCTTGGGTCTGTAATTGATGATGTTTGGTGGGAGTCCCATGACGGAAGAACTCGTCTACCGAGGCATCTGAATGACGAGGCACGGGATGCCTCAATAACCGGTAAAGCGGGTATCACATTCGGCAGACAAATCGGAGCATATCCAATTCTTGTTGGAATGAACTATCTGGCTCCCTTAGAATCATATTCGCAAATAATGGTCACTGGACACGGTGCTCGCTCAATCACTGGGATACAAACGGGAATAGATTGGAGAACTGCCACTGAAAAGCAATTAGCAGCAATACCAGGAATATCATCTAAGGGTGCTTGGAATCTAATAGGTTCCAGAGCGAAGTCTCTGTCAAAAGGAAAACCATTCGAAAACCTCGAGGATTGGTTCAAATCCGCAAAGGTCCAAATCCCTGACTTGGTAGATGTCAACAGAGTTTTAATTTGACTCACTCATCGACCCAGGCATACGTTCGCATGCCTTCTTCAACACCTTCGTCACCAACCTCAACAAGTGCAAATTCGCCTTGAGGTGTGATGATTGATTCCTTCGCAAGTCCCTTGTGTAGGGCTTCATACTGAATTTTGTCGATAGCAATTCTGCCTTCGAGTCTCTCGAATAAATTCCATCGGCTTGCGATTTCTCTCCATGTAGGCTGAACCTCAGCTTCGAAAACCTTAGCTTTAGCACCAGATCCATAACCACACAATCCAAGAGTAACGTTGTCTAGGTTCGCATTTTCTTCATAATCCGCTTCAAATGTAGACATTAGAGCTAGGAATATTGAACCTGTATATTGATTACCGATGAGCGATGATGCTCTCTGACCTTTCTCAATTCTGTCTTCAACGAATTGTTTGAATGCTTCAGTTTTTGATATTGAACGGCGATACTTGTCCATTGCGCTTTCAAATTCAGCCTCGGTATCAAAGTCACTTTCCAACGGAACATTACCAATTTCAGCTTCAATGTCTTTCCAGGAATCTAGGTGTTGCCTATCGTGTCTAAAGACATCGGGGAACATTCTCTTTGCTTGGAAAGCATAAGGCAAGTGCATTATTATTCGAGCCCACTGCTCAGTGAGGATGATGTCTAACTCAGGATCAAATCTTCCTTGAGCGATTGATTTCTCACAAAAGTGCGTGAAAGCTTGCTTCACTGCTTCTCGGTAACATCTGTTTGAAAACTGACCATCGAAAACCGGTTCATCCCTGTGAACCTTTACGTTTTCTTCACCGTGAGCAAATATACCTAGACGTCGGACAGTTGATTCAGGCAAGTGCTTAATCATGGCTTCAGCCATTCCATCTCTAATCGTTGCACCTGCCTCAGCAGCAAGTTGCAATACGTGGTCTATGACACTCTGAATTGACACTTCTCTTCTAGGTTTGAAAAAGTCATGCACTGGTGTGGTTGAAACCCCCCAGCGGTCAGGGATTACGATTAATCGAGGATTGTGCCTAACCAAAAGCGCTCCTCCTCCTGCGCCCTGAGTGTATTCTCCGGAGGATTCGAGATCGTATTTTGCGTTGTCTGAAAACACTACGATTCCCATTCTGTCTTCTGATTCGCCGCCACGAGCAACCCAATCAAGGGTATTGTGAAGCGCATCAACTGCTCCAATACATGCAAATGTCATATCGACTACATCGCAGCCTCTAAAGCAATCCTCACCAAATCTTTCACCGTATCTGTGAGTTAGCATATCTACAATGTAGGTAGCAGTTGGTTTTGCTCCATCAAGTGCAGACTCTGTTCCTAGGTATATCCTTCCTATCTGTCTTGGATTCAATCCATTTCTGTCAATCAATCGGCAGACAGCGTTAGCACCCATTGTTGCTGTATCTTCATGGACATCAGGAATAGCCATTGCAGCTAATCCTAACCCTTTGTTCAGCTTTCCATAATCTGCCCCTCGCATCTCTGCGAAGTCCTCCATGTCCATGTATAATCTAGGGAAATGAAGAGCCATATCATCGATACCGACTTTGGTTCTCATCACTTCAAGTGCGGCCCGTTGTATATTTATGCGTATGTATTCTTTAACATTCTATGAGCGGTGTTGCTAGCCACACTTATTTCAGCGAGGAGTTTTTGACGAGTCGCTTGATGAGAACAGAATATGAGTGTCATTGATTATGCAAGAAA
>MDSY01032557.1_pt1 | contig 24960 bp, 29 predicted proteins | sample 811131 | NCBI WGS metagenome assembly MDSY01 (sample SAMN05326643, study PRJNA326480) | marine metagenome | isolation source: seawater | place: Atlantic Ocean: South West | collected 2010
TAAAGTCAGCTCCAAGTACCTTGAAGGAAAAGTAATTTTGTTGATCACAGGTTTCAAGTTTTGGTACAGTAATTCCAGCATAAAAATTGAAGGGAATATCACTTTCAATTTTATAATAATGCTCTGATCCATTTAGTTCAGAAAAAATGGCCTTTGAGTGTTCGGGTTTGGAGATAACAAAGGGATTACTTTTTGTCATTACTTGATTATTTTTGGTTATGATTGGTGAGTGCGCTAATATAATCGATGGAAAAAAAAGTAGTAAGAATAGTATAGTTTTTATGGGCATTTTTATCCTTTTTTTGATATTATTTATTAAAAATTCATGAGTACTTATGAAAAAAGTCCTTTGGAATAAGGAGGTTTGATCGATTTAAAGAATGGATATTTTTTTCTCCACACAATGCCATAGTGGTGTCCAATTCCTTCTGAATGATTGATAAAGCAGTTTCAACACCTAGTTGGCCGAGCGCTCCAAGACCATATATATACGCCCGCCCTATATATGTCCCAGTTGCACCCAGGGCTAGGGCTTTAAGAACATCTTGACCAGACCTAATTCCGCTGTCTAAATGAACCTCTATTTTGTCACCAACAGCGTCTAGTATTTCTGGAAGTACACGAATGGAACTTAATGCGCCATCTAGCTGTCTTCCACCGTGATTAGATACAATAATCGCATCTGCTCCGATTTCTAAGGCTTTCTTTGCATCTTCAGCATCCAGAATCCCTTTAAGAATAAACTTTCCATCCCACTGTTTCCTGTATTGTTTGACGGTGTCCCAGTCTAACTTTGGGTCGAATTGTTCACTGGTCCAGCTTGCTAGACTAGAGATATCATTTACACTTTTCGCGTGGCCAACAATATTTCCAAAAGTTCGACGTTTTGCTCCTAACATTTTTATGGCCCAAGTCCATTTTGTCATCAAATCCATTAAAACAGTAGGGTTTAATTTTGGAGGTATTGATAAACCATTCTTAAGGTCTTTATGCCTTTGACCTAAAATTTGAAGATCTAGTGTAAGTAGTAATGCTTCGCAGTTTGCTCGTTTTGCTCTATCTATAAGATTTGTAATAAACTCATCATCACGCATTACATATAGTTGAAACCAAAAGGGGACTGTCGTGTGTTCGGCTACATCCTCAATAGAGCAGATTGACATCGTTGATAAAGTAAAGGGAACACCGAAAGATTCGGCTGCTTTGGCAGCAAGTATTTCTCCGTTTGCGTGCTGCATCCCCGTAAGACCTACAGGAGCTAAGGCTACTGGCATCGTCACATCTCTTCCAACCATTTTAGATGCAGTCGATCGACCTTCCATATCAACTGCTACGCGTTGCCTTAAGCGTATTTTTTCAAAGTCTGTTGAATTCTCACGAAAAGTTTGTTCCGTCCAACTTCCAGTTTCACAATAATCGTAAAACATTTTTGGGACACGATTTTTGTAAATTCTCTTAAGATCTGTTATTTCAGTTATTACAGTCATGTCTGGAAACCTTTAATAAATGATTGTTAGCGATACTGGAACGAAATATTTTTGTAGTTAAGCATCATGAACGCCCTCTGCCAGTGATTTAACAAAGGCCAATACGCTTTTGTTTGATTCGCCTTGTGCGATTTTTTCTACTATAGCTGAGCCAACCACAACGCCATCTGCTACTTTTGCCATTTCTAATGCTGCTTCGGGAGTTTTAATTCCAAAACCAACCACCACAGGTAGATCTGTCTCTTTTTTAATTCGAGAAATTTCTGGAGAAACATTTTCAGAACTTGCATTGGCCACACCAGTTATGCCAGTTATTGAAACATAGTAAACAAACCCTGATGTATTTTTTAGGACTGCAGGAAGCCTATTTTCATCTGTGGTCGGTGTTGCTAACCGAATAAAATTAAGCCCTATATTTTTAGCTGGAATGCATAGTTCACTATCTTCTTCAGGAGGAAGGTCTACAATAATAAGTCCATCAACGCCTACCAGCTTTGCTTTAGATAAAAACTTATCCACGCCATAAGAATAAATAGGGTTATAGTAACCCATTATGATTATTGGAGTGACATTATTTTTGCTTCTAAAATCCTGTACCATTTGCAGAGTTTTCTCAAGATTTTGTCCAGAATTTAAAGCTCGTTGACCCGCTAGCTGGATTGTTGGACCATCAGCCATTGGGTCAGTAAAAGGTAAGCCCAGCTCAATTATGTCTACACCGGCTTCAGGAAGTCCCATGAGCAGCTCCTTGGATTCATTATAATCTGGATCACCTGCCATAATATAGGCAACGAATGCTTTCTTCCTATTAGCTCTTAAAGCTGAAAAAGTGTCGTCTATACGGGCCATTTATGTTACCTTTTTGATTTTATATTGAAAGTTTGTACTAATATTGCAGTAAGAATCAATGCTCTCCTTGACGTTATGTGTATCAAGAACGTAAATCCAACAAAATTATATTAATATTAAGGAAAAAAAATGGGATTTAAAATGGGTATTGTTGGATTGCCTAATGTTGGGAAATCAACATTGTTTAATGCACTGACTAAAACGGCAGCGGCTCAAGCTGCTAACTTTCCCTTTTGTACTATCGAACCAAACATCGGAGAGGTTGGTGTCCCCGACAGACGTCTAGATGAGTTGGCAAAGATAGCTGAGTCGAAACAAATTATCCCAACCCGAATGACATTCGTAGATATAGCAGGTTTAGTTAAGGGTGCTTCAAAAGGAGAAGGTTTGGGAAATCAATTTTTAGCAAATATTCGTGAGGTTGATGCAATTGCACATGTCCTGCGTTGTTTCGAGGATAATGATGTTACCCATGTAAGCGACCGTATCGATCCAGTTTCAGATGCAGAGACTATCGAAACAGAATTAATGTTAGCTGATATTGAAAGTATTGAGAAACGTCTTCAAGGCTTAATCCGTAAAGTTAGAGGTGGTGATAAAGAAGCAATTCAGCAAGAGCGCCTTCTAAAAGTCGCCCTGGTGGCATTGGAGGATGGGTTACCAGCTAGAACTGTTTTGGTAGATGAAGATGACCTAAAAACTTGGACAATGCTCCAGTTATTGACAGCAAAACCTATTCTATTTGTTTGTAACGTTGGTGAAGACAGTGCTTCGAGTGGGAACTCCTTTACTCAAAAAGTATTTGAAATGGCTAAGAAACAAAACTCTGGGGTAGTTATAATTAGCGCTCAAATTGAAGAAGAAATTAGTCAGTTAGATCAAGATGAGGCAGAGTTATTTTTAAATGAAATGGGTTTGGATGAGGCAGGCTTGGACAGATTAATTCGAGCAGGGTATGATTTATTGCAATTAGAAACTTACTTTACTGTAGGTCCAAAAGAAGCCAGGGCTTGGACAGTTAAGCATGGTACGTTAGCACCACAGGCAGCTGGTGTAATTCACGGTGACTTTGAAAGGGGTTTCATTCGTGCTGAAACTATCGCCTTTAATGATTTTGTTTCTTTTAATGGTGAACAAAAGGCAAAGGAAGCTGGTAAAATGAGGGTTGAGGGGAAAAGTTATACTGTCAAAGATGGAGACGTTTTACACTTTCTGTTTAATGCTTAAACTATAATTTGAATCGCTGAAGTTATATCTGGGAGGCCTAGGTGAGAAAAAAATTAGTTCTAATAAAGCATGGAGATGGTCCAACAGATGACAGAGTTGTTAGTTGGGCCTGTGTTAACAGTTTAGATGTCAAAATATTTAAACCTTTTAAGGGAGAGCTTATTGAAGACATAGATGAATCAGTGATTGGAACTGTTCTTTATGGTGGCCAATATAATGTGTTCGATACAAAAGATTTTCTGTTCCTTGAGGATGAATATCGGTGGATTAGAGATTGTTTAACTGCTGATATACCTATGTTAGGAATTTGTCAGGGTGCCCAACAAATAGCATACCACCTAGGGGCTAAGGTTGGTCCTCTTGATAGTAAAACGAGTGAATTTGGTTATTATCAAGTCGAGCCCACACCAGAAGCATTCGCTTGTGGTTTTCTGCAAGAACCTCTTTTTGTTACGCAGGCACATTCCCACACTTTTGGTATTCCCGCAGGAGCAATTAGATTGGCTGGCAGTAAGTTGTTTCCAAATCAAGCATTTAAGTATGGAGAGAAAGTGTATGGATTACAGTTTCATCCTGAAGTTACGATTGAAGGTTTTCGGAGATGGCAAAAGGAGGATTGGTCAAGGTATATTGGCCAACAGACTTCGAAAGAGCAAACGAGATTGATGTACAAGAGTGACGCTGCACAAGCGAAGTGGTTCTATAAATTCCTAGATAATCTTTTCAAAGAAAAGTGATTTGAATTCCCTTTGTTATCTTTTATGATTATTTTTTTAAGGAGATAGAAATGGTTGATAACCTTATACTTCAAAGTCGAGATAAGAATATTTTAACAGTTACTGTTAATCGCCCCCAGAAAGCAAATTCACTGACTAATGAAATGTTGGATGAGTTAACAGTTATTTTTAACCGGGCGGCTGCAGATGATAATCTCTTGGGAGTTGTGGTCACGGGAGCTGGGGATAGAGTATTCTGCGCCGGCGCTGATCTTTCGGAACTGGTTACTGGTGGTGATGATACTCCGGATGGTTGGAGTAGAATGGCAGAGAGTCTTAGAAAAATTCCTGTTATGACGGTTGCCTTGTTAAATGGCCATTGCATGGGGGGTGGCCTATCGTTAGCTTTAGGATGTGACATTAGAGTGTCTGTTCCAACGGCCCGTTTTGCGTACCCTGTTTTTAAAAATAACGTGTTACCAGGACAGTATGACGTTAATAGTCTGTACTCACTTATAGGGAAAGGACGCACTTCAATTATATTGCTTGGTGGTCAAACTATTGACTCAGACGAGGCCTTGCATTGGGGCTTGGTTGATAGAGTATTAGATTTTTCTGAGTTTAATTCTGAATCTGAAAAGCTTTTTGAAATAGCAAAATCCTCTGATAGAAACCATCAGGTAAAAATTAAGTCACGTATAATGGTATCAGAAAAATGAAGGGAATACGTGTTGTAGATATGACGAGTGTTCTTTCTGGTCCTTTTTGTACATGGCTATTGGCGAGCCTGGGTGCGGATGTAATTAAGGTCGAAAATCCAAATGGTGACACTTCTCGAACTACCCCTCCCTTTAAGGATGGAGTTGGTTTGTATTTTGCTTCTGTCAATCGTAATAAGCGTTCAATTAAGCTTGATTTAAAAACAGACGATGGAAAGGCAGTGCTGCGTAAACTTCTTGCATCAGCTGATGTGTTTGTAGAAAATATGCGGCCTGGTGTTCGTGATCGCTTGGGATGTAGTGACCAAGAATTGAAAGCAATAAATCCAAAATTAATTTCTGCGTCGATTTCTGGTTTTGGACAGAAAGGGAGTTTATCTGATCGCCCAGCATATGACATAGTCGTTCAAGCTATGAGTGGGATGATGAGTATCAATGGAGAACAGGGAGGAAATCCTACCCGCGTAGGGTTCTCTGTCGGAGATATATCCGCAGCGATGTTTGCTGTTATTGGTATCCTACAACGCCTTTATGAGAGGGATGCCCAGGCTAAAAGTGATATAAATCACTTAGACGTCTCTATGTTAGCCTGTCAGTGGGCATGTTTAGAAAATGCATTTGCCCGACATTTGAATACGGGTGTTGTACCAGGTCCTATTGGGTCCAGACATCCCTCAGCAACACCCTTTGAACCTTACCCAACTGCAGATCAAGATATTGTTATAGGGTTGGGTAGTCAAAAGGATTGGGCGCCTTTTTGTAAAGCTATTGGATTTCCAAGTTTACTTAATGACCCACGGTTTCAAGGAGCGGAGACTCGTTTGGAGAATAGAGATGCGTTAGATGAAGTTCTTGGTAGTTATTTGCAGGAAAAACCTTCCAGTTATTGGATCGATCTACTTATTAAAAACTCAATTCCTTGCTCTGTAATTGAAAATATAGAAAGTATATCTAATAACTTAATTTCTGAAGAGTATAGTGCCTTTTCCGAGATTGAAGTAGGGATTACAAAGCAGAAAATGAGATTTGTTAGAAATCCTATTTCTTCAGATAACTTAGTTGAGATGCCACCACCTAAATTGGGAGAACATACCTTACAAATTTTACAAGAAATTGGTTGTGATGAGTCCCTAATCCAAAAGATAATTAATTAATTTCAACAATAATAGTACTATTTAGACTTAAAGTTTTTTATACTTCCATGTGAATCTATGTACTTAGAGTATATTTGACCCTTTATAACTCGAGTGCTGATTATAAACAGTCAGATAGTATTAGGTAATTATTTCAAGATGCTTAAAAAAAGTAATCCTCGAACATTTGGTATTTTAATTACTGTGCTGGGTACCTTGGTATTAACTCCTGATACGCTTCTTTTTCGATTGACTGCTGCAGATGGATTTACGATTGCTTTTTGGAGAGGATTATTTGCAGGCCTCACTGTTTTCTTTTGCTGCCTTGCTGTTTATGGATCAAAAACTTTATCTGTATTTAGATCCCTTGGATACAAAGGCTTATTAGTCGCTGGGTTTCAAGGTGTGGGGATGGTGCTGTTTTGCGTTTCGTTAGATCATACCAGTGCCGCAAATGCGCTTATCTTATATTCTACTGCTCCGGTCATGGGAGTTGCCCTATCTTGGATCTTTCTAAAAGAGAAAGCTTCAAGCTCTATGTTGATTACTTTAGTCGTAGTTTGCTTTGGTATTTTTATAGTTTCACTTGGTTCAACTGCTACTGGAACTTTTTTTGGAGATACTATCGCATTTTTCAACGCGCTTTGCATAGCAGCTTTCTATGTAGCTGTTAGGGGTGCAAGACGTATTAATATGATACCTGCAATTGGCTTATCTTTTTTTATTTCTGCTGCCCTTGCGTACCCTTTAGCAGACTTCTCTCCTCTTTCAGGAAACCAGTGGATATTATTGATGTTAGGAGGGGTTTTGATGTTACCTGTGGCTATTTCTTTATTAACTATAGGTCCAAGATATTTACCTGCTCCAGAAGTTTCTATGATAAACCTGCTGGAGGTTTGTCTTGCTCCTTTAATCCTGTGGTGGGTAATTGGTGAAAACCCTGGTTTAATGTCTATAGTTGGAGGCTCAATTGTTGTGTTGGCGTTGTTTGCCTACGCTACATGGCAGATAAAGAAAAGAGAATAAGTTTTGCTTCAAAAAGAAGTCTCCTAATAAAAATTCAATATCGATCTTAAAAATTATCTGACTATTTACTAAAGATACATAAGGTAAAAGAATCCACTTTTATCCTTGGCTTCAACCTAGTATAGCGGTCGGTGGAGACGTGGCCGAGCGGTCGAAGGCGCTCCCCTGCTAAGGGAGTAGGCCCGGAAGGGTCTCGAGGGTTCGAATCCCTTCGTCTCTGCCACTATATCACTATAGTGGTTTGATTTAATTAGAAAAAATAATTTCTAATTCTACTCACAACGAAGTATTAGGTTGGAACAAATTAACAGAGTTTTTAGTCTAACTGAGGGATGCTTAAGCTCTGTAATATGTACCAAGACACGCGAATCGAAGAGTAATGATTCAAGCTTATGGCGGCTAGGGCGCAGTGCAATTAACAAGTTTCAGAAAATTGAGATTACTTATGCTGTTTTTACTCATGAGCCGTGATGGAATGAGGCGAATCTTTAAAAGCCCTACTTATCTGGGGAACTTTTTGAGCCATTTAGAGTAATGTATGTGAGGATTTAAATTTTTCAGTGGCAAACCCCACCTTTTGTTCTTTAATTTCGATAAACCACACTGAACTGATTGAAAAATCTAAATGGAATGAATATAACTAGTGGATTAAGACTTAACAAAATAATTTTATAGAAATTGGATTTAGATGAGTGATTTATATTATTTTAATGAAAATTTAAGTTCTAAAAACCTATCTTTTCAGGATATTAAAGAGCTTGATACTCAAGATCCTCTGGCTGATCAGGCAAAAAAATTTGATCTTCCTGAAGGGCTTATATACCTCGATGGAAACTCTCTTGGTGCAATGCCTAAAGGTATTCCTGACTATTTTAATAAAGAAATTCGAGATGGTTGGGGAACTGGGTTGATAAGAAGTTGGAATGGAAAAGGTTGGCATAACATGCCTCTTACGCTAGGGAATCGGTTGGCTCCTATGATGGGAGCAAATGCTGGTGAAGTTCTTATAGTTGATTCTACATCTTTAAATTTATTTAAAACGTTAGTCGCAGCCCTTAAAATGAGGTCAGAGAGGTCGGAAGTTTTATCTGAAAAGGGAAATTTTCCTTCTGATATTCATGTTGTTCAGGGAGTATTAAATAATTTTTTCCCCGAAACTAATTTAGTCTTGGCTGGGCACACCGATGAAGAAATAATTGCGGAAATTAATGACAAGACTGCGGTAGTTACTTTAACCCATGTTAATTATAAAACTGGTGAAATACATGATATGGAGCGCATTACACGAAAAGCTCATGAGCATGGTGCTTTGATTATTTGGGATCTAGCCCATAGTTTAGGTGCTCTTCCAGTAGATTTAAATTCCTGTAATGCGGACTTTGCAATAGGGTGCACATACAAATATTTGAATTCTGGGCATGGTGGTCCCGCTTATTTGTTTGTGGCTGAGCGACACTTAAAACAAGCGACCAATACACTGACAGGCTGGCAAGGTCACGCAAACCCTTTTTCTTTTGATATTAACTATGAGCCTGCAGAAACGATTGAAAAATTTCGATGCGGTTCGCCTGCAATATTATCTTATCTGGCTTTAGAGAAAAGTTTAGATATTTTTGAGACAGTAAATTTTTTGGAGTTAAGAAAGAAATCTCAAAATCTAACTCAATTATTCATCGAACTTGTAGATCGCAAATGTAGTGGTTTTGGTTTGGAACTGTACAGCCCAAAAGATGCTCAGAAACGGGGTAGCCAAGTTTCATTTACGCATCCAAATGGGTGGGAAATAATGCAAGCACTTATTGCTTTAGATGTCATAGGAGACTTTAGGGCGCCCAACATCATTAGGTTTGGCTTCACCCCTTTATATACATCTTATGAAAATGTCTGGAGAGCTGTCGATATTTTGTCTGATATTTTACATAAGGAACTTTGGAAAGATCCAGTTTACTCTGTGAGGTCTTTGGTAACTTAAAATTTGTAAACCACAGTAGATTTATAAGTATATAAGTCTCTGAATTTTTTAGTTTTTTTTTACACTTAGATAGAGGTTTAAAAATAATTCAACTACAGCAGAAAAAAATTTAGGGAAGAACTTAGTTTGGTTGAAGATTTAAATTGGCAAAATTTAAACGCGGAACAATTGGAAGAAGAGTACTCTCCCAGTTCAGTAATCGGAGGAAATTATCTTCCTTTTATCAATGAGTATATAAAAAGAAGTGATGACGTCGCGTCTTCTAATATTATAATTGAGTGCTTTTATGGGCCAATGCAATCAAATTCGGTTGACCTTATTTTGCCAGAAAACACTCCAAAAGATAAACCAGTCCCATTATTAGTTTTTCTCCACGGCGGTTATTGGCAGGAGCTGTCTAAGAAAGAGTCACTTTTCGCAGCAAAGGACATTCTATCGGAAGGGATAGCCTTTGCTGCAGTAGATTATACACTTTGCCCTCACGTCACTATTCCAGAAATCGTAGATGAATGTATTAGGGCATTGCGTTACTTGAAAAGTATTGGGTCTAAATATAATTTTGATCCCAATAAAATCGTCTTAGCAGGAAGTTCGGCAGGAGCACACCTTGCTTCTATGTGTGTACTAGAGGCTATGAAGGCTAAAGATAATAGTTCTTTAAGGATAGCTTCAACTATTTTAGTCTCAGGAGTATATGAGTTAGAACCTATAATTCAAACTAGCATAAATGATGCTATTAAAATGGATAGAGCTGTTGCAAACTCTATGAGTCCAATGCTTAAGGATTTAGAAAACTTCCCGGATACCCTTATTGTTTGGGGTGAGAATGAAACGGCAGAGTTCAAAGGGCAAAGCAATGTGTTTTCTAAGAAACTAGTTGATTATGGTGTAAGTGTGAAAGCTTTTGAAGTACCGTCTCGAAATCATTTTGATGTTATATTGGATCTAACAAAAAGAGATACAATACTAGGAGATGAATTTTATAGATTAATAACGAAAGTTAATAGTTAAGTGCCAAAATATACACCATATGTTACCCACGTAGTTGACCCTATTGGAGTCGATACTTCTATAGAGCCACGGCCTATGGAGATGGGTTCTGATCAAAGTCGGGAGTCAGTTGCTGCAAAAACTAGTGGGAAACCTCTTGTAGATTTCGAAGGTAGAACCAATCCCTATATAGACTATCAAAGTATCGACATATTGCTTTCACTGCAACATCCGCGAAGTGAGGGTTATGATGAGATGTGTTTTATTGTAATGGGGCAAATTAAGGAGATGATTTTTCGTGGTCTTCACTTTGAACTTAAAAATGCTCAAATTCAGATTCGTGAAGATAACTTGGGTAATGCGATGCAAATTTTAGAAAGGGCAATAGCTTACACCAAGTATCTTGCAGATACTTGGAATGTATTATCTACGATTTCTACCGAAGGTTTTAGTGAGTTTCGCAATAATCTTGGGACGGCCTCAGGGCAACTTTCATTTATGTATAGACATGTCGAGTTCGTCTTAGGAAATAAAAGTAAAAGGTTAGCTGCAGCACACAAGAATGTTTCCCATGTTTGGCCAGAAATTGATAAAGCGCTACATTCGCGTAGCTTATATGATGACGTCATCGCTTTATTGAATCGAAGGAGCTTAAAAATAGATGAGGCTATGCTAAATAGGGACTGGAGTGAGCCCTATAAAGCAAACGATTCTGTTGAAACGGCCTGGCTGGATATTTATAAAGATGCTTCGCTAGATAACGACCTTTATACTTTAGGAGAAAAGTTAACTTCGTTGGATGAGAATTTTTCTATTTACAGATGGAGACATTTCCTAACAGTTCAAAAGATCATTGGATATAAACCTGGAACTGGTGGTTCCGCTGGAGTGGGCTGGTTGCAAGAGGTTACTGGTCACCGATTTTTTCCGGAGCTGTGGTCAATACGAACAAATTTGTAAGAATTATGAGATTCAATTTCCGATTATTTTAAGTTAGTTTGAAATAGACAGTATTATTTTGTGATTATAATAAACCTTTGAGGTCAGTTTTTTAAAATGAGTGCTAATTAATGAAGAATTTATTTTATGTTATTTTTGCGGCGGCTGTGATTAATTCAGTAGTCTTTGGTGGAAGGCAAACAATTCCTCTGTCAATTGAGGGGATAAGCTTTAAGGATACATTGAATTATTTGCAAATCAGCTTTGCATTTGCTCTGGGCCAGCTAGTCAGTGGAGCAATAGGTCCAATTGGTGGGGCAATATCTGATAAGTTTGGATCAGGAAAAACACTGTTGATAGGTATTATCTTGTCTGCACTTGGTTTATTTTTAATACCAATTTCAGATACACCGCTTACTCTCGCTTTATCTGTAGGCATTCTGTCTGCAGGAGGGGCTGGCATAGCTGGCTTACCTGTTGTTATGTCTGCTGTTAACAAATTACTTCCACCTGAGAAAGCTGGATATGCTTTTGGGATAATTAATGCAGGAGGTTCTGTCGGGCAGTTTATTTTTGCACCGCTAGCCGCGTTAATAATAGTGAATTATGGATGGCAAACCAGTATAAATGCGTTAGCAATTTTACTTGTATTAATCCTTCCTTTTTGTTGGATACTTCGTACTCTGCCGGAAAATATAAATAATAAAAAGGTGATAAAAACTGTTGCCTCATCGATGACGTTGATCGAAACCCTTAAGCTTGCTTTTAAAACACCTAGTTATGTGTACTTAGTTGTAGGTTTTTTCACCTGTGGATTTCATGTTGCATTTATAATTACCCACATGCCGGGAGTTATTGCAATCTGTGGCTTGGCTCCAACAGTTTCGGGCTGGTCTTTAGCAATAATTGGTTTCTTTAATATACTGGGTAGCTTGTTTGCAGGTTGGTATATTTCAAAACGTAGTATGAAAGTCTTTCTAGCGTACATCTACGGGGCACGAGCAGTAATTATAATTTTATTTTTATTTAGTTCAAAAGATAGCTTTTCAGTGATCGCTTTTTCGGCAGCCTTAGGTTTTACTTACCTGTCTACCGTCCCACCAACTGCTGCTTTAGTTGGAAGAATGTTTGGACCAAAATTTATGGCTACTTTATTCGGGTTAGCATTATTTTCGCATCAAATTGGAGCATTTATTGGGGCCTACCTTGGTGGTTATTTCTTTGATCTGTCAGGAGATTACACAGTTGTTTGGTTGATCGATGCACTGTTAGCAGTTTTTGCAGCACTTATTCATCTACCCATTAAAGAAGTTTCTGTTCACGAAAGCACTGAAGCTACTGCATAAATTAACTCTACCTAAATGTCTTTACAGGCCATATGCTATATAAGCTTACCGATATATGCTTTTATATAAGAGTTTTCTCTTGTTATTTGTTTTAATATATTATTAATATATTTATATAATTAGCTATTTATTAGAAGATTTAAGTATAAACGAAAATTTATCTAAGTTTTTATAGTCAAAGCATTAAAGTATGGAGGTTCAAAATGCACAGAATTTTATCATTTTTTTTAACATTAAGTTTAGCCTTAACATTTAGTTTAACGAGTTCATTCGCAGACGTTTCGTGGAGGATGGCACATAAAATGCCACCTGACAGTCCTGAAGGTGTAGTGTTTCAAAAGTTTAGTGATCTTGTTGATCAATACTCTAACGGTGAAATGAAAATCAAAATGTTTCCTAACGAACAGCTTGGGAAAACAAATGCTGTGATGGAGCAGTTGAAGATTGGGACCGTGCACATGTATGCTGAAGGTTCAACATATATGAAGAAGTGGGTGAATGACATTACTTGGACAAGTCCAGCTTTCCTTTTTGATGATCGAGATCATTGGGTGAGGTTTATGAATACTGATATGGTTAAGGGTTGGTATGATAAGGCTGCAGATGAAGCAGGAGTTATGCTTCTTGGTGATCCTACCGCTATTCTTAGAGGTCCATATCGAGTAATGGTTACGACTAGAGATGTAAAAGAGTTTGCTGATATGGCGGGTCTAAAATTAAGGATGCACCCAAATAAAGATGCGGTTGCTACGTGGACCACAATTGGAGCAGATGTGAAAACACTTGCTTGGACAGATGTATATCAGTCAATTCAAAAAGGTATCGTAAGCGCGGTTAACAGCCCAATTGCACTTGTGGAATCAATGAGATTTTATGAAGTGGCACCACATATCATTAAACATGACGAGTACTATCAATCCATTGGATTTATGGTGCATAAAGAGTCATATGATAGTCTGCCAGATAATTTAAAAGCTGCTGTTAACAAAGCCTATACAGACACGGGTTCATTCAGCTTCGAAGTAATGAATAAGGCAGCGGATGAATCGATTGTTCGAATGAAGGCTACGGGCGTCACGATGGTCGATATCGATAGAGCACCTTTCGTTAGTATTATGGCAGATTGGTATAAGAAAAAAGATGCTGCTGGTGAACTTCCTGAAGGGTTCTTAGCAACTGTCGAGGCAACTAGGTAACTAGTATGTTAACGAGTTGATTTTATGAATTCAGAAATTAAACCTGGTCCACTAAAACTAGTGGTCCAGGCAACAGATTTACAACTAAGAAGAATATCAGATCTGTTTTTGATATTTGCTAACGTGTGTTTATGTCTTATGTTAGTCGGCACGGCAGCTACAATTATTCTAAGATTAATTAACAAGAGTTTAGGTTGGTTTGACATTGCAGCCTTTTCAACTATTTCCACTTATTGGATTTGGCCGTGGACAATGCAATTTTTTGTTTGGATGTCCTTTATAGGTTTTTATGTTGTATACCGAAGAGGCAAAGATATTTCTGTCAATTTTTTAGTCGTAAAAATTGGACCTTCAATGATGAAAGTTACTCAAATAGGGGTGCCTCTATTAATTATAGTCTTAATGTTAGTCATGTTACTACAGATGCCAACAATCCTTTCTAGCCAGGTAGGAGTAATAGACGGAGTTATTACTCCTTGGGGTGAATTAGAGAGATATACATTGTCCATACCTCTAGGTGTATCTTGTTTTTTAATTTTATTAAATTCAGTCATAACAATATTAAAAATTTATGTTGGTATAGAAGACCAAACTAATTCTACTTTTGAGGATAAGGGTTAAAGATGTTTGTACTTCTTTTTATAGGTTTTATTGCTTTAATACTTTTAGATGTCCCTGTTTCTATGGCAATTGGAGCCGCAGTGTTGGTGACTTTTCTGACAAGTGACTTTTCCGACGCACTTTATATTATTCCTCAACAAATATTAGAGGGTGTAAATAAGCCTTCATTAGCGGCTGTTCCATTTTTTATTATGGCTGGAAATTTAATGAATACTGTTGGAATGACGGATCGAATATTTCATTTTGCAAATGCTTTAGTTGGTCATTTTAAAGCAGGGTTAGCACAAGTCAACGTTCTCTCCTCTATGATTTTTGCGGGTGTGTCGGGAGCGGCTGTTGCTGATTGTGCTGGTCTGGGAGCGATCGAAATTAAAGCGATGAAGGAACGTGGTTATAAACCAGAGTTTGCAGCAGCCTTAACTGTATGCTCGGCAGTAGTTGGGCCCATAATCCCACCATCAATCGGCTTAGTAATATATGCATTTTTGGCACAACAATCTGTTGAGAGGATGTTTCTAGCGGGCCTCATGCCTGGGCTAATAGTAGGTGGGTCACTAATGATTTTTAATCGCATATTAGCGATTAAACATGATTTCCCTACGCAAGAAAAAGCTACATGTGCTGAGGTTCATAAAGCTGGAATCGATGGAATATTAGCCTTAGTAGCACCAGGAATTATTTTAGGGTCTATCCTAGGTGGTTTTGTAACTGCCACAGAAGCGGGAGTTCTTGCGTGTATTTATTCTATGATTCTTGGATTATTTTATAAGACTTTGACATTTAAAAAACTTTGGGATGCGCTAACTGATACTATGTTGATGACATCAGTTATAATGATAATCATCGGATTTTCGATTGCTATGGGTTGGTTGTTAGCAATCGAACAAGTGCCACAAAAAATTGGAGAAGCCGTTTTTTCTATAACGGACTCCTCGAGTGTGTTTCTTCTTATGTTATTAGTTTTCATTATTCTAGTAGGTTGTGTTGTAGAAGGGGTTCCAGCAAAACTAATGCTTGTTCCAATGTTGCTCCCGATAACAGACAGTTTTGGAATTGATAGAGTTCATTTTGGTATTATCATTCAGTTAGGGTTACTGATTGGTATTGCTACACCCCCTATGGGCATCGGTCTTTATATTATGGTTGAAGTAGGGAATGTTCCTTTTGAAAAGGTTACTATGGCCGTCCTCCCATTTTTGATACCACTAATGCTAACACTTCTATTAATTACTTATGTCCCACAAATAAGCTTATGGCTTCCAAATCTTCTATTAGGCCCAGATATCCCAATTAGATAATTATTTAAGTTTATTTTCTACTTTCTGAGAAGCACCAGATAAGGCTCCTAGCTTTTCACCCGCTAGCATTTTCTTATGACCATCAAACTCGACACTCATTTTTGCTAGGGCCCAGTCTACATCTGCCTCAGCATCCGAGGGGCTCATTATCAATACTCCTGAAAAATCAGCAAGGACCAAATCCCCTGGGTTTATTACTGCACCACCAACAGAGATAGGTACGTTGAAAGAACCGCCATTGTCATATATCCGAGTTGTTATGGGAGAGGTTCCTTTGCACCAAACAGGGAGTTTGTATTCCTCAATTTCAGGTACATCGGTGCATGGGCCATCAAGGATTACTCCAATGCATCCAGAAGCGACTATCGCAGCGGCGACGCCCCCTCCTAAACAGGCATGTTTATCATCTCCCAATCTGTCTATGCATAAAATATCACCAGGTCGCAGAAATTGAATGATGTGATGTAACAACGTTGAATCCTGTCCAGGTATGGCGAGTGTTACCGCAGTCCCTGAGATGGTTAAGTTATTATTTAGGACATTCTGTATTCTGCGATCAGCAAAACCCATATTTCGAATATGACCTATGGTGGCAGTTTCAGCTCTAGAACACTTTTCAACTAGCTTTTTGTTTATCTGTTGAGGCATTTCGTTTAATATATAACTCATTTTTTTACCTTTTATACTGTTTCCAATTTCTCTCTTATCAAGTCGTATGTTCTCTTTCTATGTTGGTCTAAAATAGATGAGGCCTCTTTAAAATCCTTAGAGATCACGGCTGACATTAAAAGATGGTGCTCACTTTGTACTTTGTGATAATCTGAGCTTGAGGTATTTAATGTAATCCCTAAAACTCTACGATATCGTTCAATATGGTTCGTTAAATTAGTTATAATTTTGAGTTCCCACCAAGATTCACAGGAAGCGAGTAGTGCAAAATGATAATTCCTATGCAACTCCTCTTTCTTTTCATTATACAGACGCTCATCCTCTAAATCTAGTTTTGTTAACTTTATCATTCTGTGATAGGCTACTAGTATTCCTGCTTCCCAATCAACGTCTCCCAGTATCATTGAGGATTTCAAGGCCTTTACCTCAAGGTATCTACGAAGACCGATTAATTGTTCGTAGTCATAAGTAGAGATTGGGGATACCTTGTATCCTGACTTCCCAGCTGCTGTTACAAAACTTTCTGATGCCAGTCTTGCTAACGCTTCACGCAAGGGACTAGTCCCAGTGTTATATTTATCCTTTAACAGGTCTGTTTTCAAATGTTGTTTGGGTGGAAGCTCTCCACTTCTAATATCTTGATGTATTTCGCGGTACACCTTCATGGCTAATGTTGAAGGTTTAGAATCCATCAGATTTAATTTGTTAATATTAACTAGAGTGGGTTGATTCATAAAGGTTCCTATTCGCATTTCTTAATTATTATAATTGTATTACTTATACGAATAAACTAAAATTTTCGTAAATACACTTATGTACTCATTACATAATCGAAAAAAAATAAAAAGAAAGAAATATTGCTTCTTATTTTTATCTAAAAATTGATAATGTTTTGTGAGAGTTTAGGGGGAGGTTTTCAAGATGAATAGAAATATAGAACAATGGGACATTCGAAAGAATGCTATTAAATCCGATGGGGGGGTAGTAGCTTCTCAAAATTGGCGGGCTTCTGCTGCTGGTGCTGATACATTAGCGAGAGGTGGAAATGCTATCGACGCAGCAGTTTCTTGTGCTTTTGCTCTAAACGCAGTGGAACCGTGGATGTGTGGTCTGGGTGGCAGTGGCTATATCGTAATTTGGCTTGCTGAAGAGAAAAAAGCTATAGCCATCGATTTTCAGGGAACTTTACCCTCTGAAATTTCATTTGACGATTATCCTTTAGACCCTGAGGTGCCTGAATCGATAATGGGGTTCCCTGGAGTGGTTAATAATCAAAATGTTGATGGGTATAGATCTATAACAGTTCCTGGTGCGGTCGCCGGTCTATCTGAAGCGCAACAAAAATATGGAAGGCTGGGATTTGACAATGTTTTACAGTCAGCTATCGACTTGGCTGAGCAGGGACTTCCAGTTGACTGGTTTACGAATCTTCAGATCTCCTTGACGGCAGCTGAGCTTTCAAAATTTAAGGCTTCTTCAGATGTTTACCTTCCTTCTGGTTTTCCGCCTCAACCTGAACAGGTTTTAGATCTTGGAAATCTTAAAAAAACTCTACGATCTCTGTCAGAAAATGGTCCTGATGAATTTTATAGGGGAAATATAGCGAATGAGTTAGTTGCTGATTTAAATGAAGGAGGTAGTTGTATTACTTTGGAAGACTTACACAACTATATCCCATTAGAAAGTGAACCTCTAAGAGGCAGACATCGTGGACATGATTTGTACACACCAGGAGTAACGAGTGGAGGTCAACGTTTAAATGACGCTCTCGAGTATGTGGAGAAAAACTTAAATCATAGAGATCCATTGGGTGCTAATACTTATATTTCATATGCTAAAGCTTTAAATAAAGCTTTTAAAAGCCATAAAGAAAAACTTGGACGAACTATTAATCACGGTTGCACCTCTCATATGAGTGCCGTTGACTCGGAAGGTAATATGGTCGCGTTAACATATACGTTGCTCAACCGCTTTGGTTCAAAAGTTGTTTTACCTAGAACTGGTATATTAATGAATAATTCGGTGTCATATTTTGACCCCAGACCAGGATACCCTACGTCAATGGCTGGTGGAAAAAGAATAAATTCGTCGAATATGTGTCCGACAGTATGCGTTAAAGATGGTGAAGCAAAATTTTCTGTGGGTGCTTCTGGAGCTAACCATATCGTGCCATGTACCATGCAATTAACAGCATTTTTGATTGATTATGGACTATCGTTAGAGGATGCCTTTAATTTACCAAGAATAGATGTGAATGAGACAGACCTTATTACAGTGGACCCAATCCTTGGGGAGGAAACAATAAATCAACTTGGCAGGCACTTTAAGATTAATGTCGCTCAAAATTTAGTATTTCCAAAACTGTACTCTTGTCCTAGTGGCGTTTACCGGGATAATAAAACAGGAAAAACTTATGGAATAAGTGATAAGAATAGCCCAACGTCTGGGGCGGTTTCTGAGGGCTTACATGATTTTACTGAGAAATCTCAAGTTATCAGTAAAGCTCCAAGAGCATAGAAATTAATTTTAGTAATTTTTCCCTGGCGGAATTAATTCATCAATAGTATTCCCCAAAACAAAATTTCTTATGTTGTCGGCAATAGCTTTTCCACCTGCGACTGGATCGATGAGGCTAGCGATATGTGGTGTCACTAGTACATCTGGATGCTTCCAAAAGGGGTGTCCTTTCTTCAAGGGTTCATTATGAAAAACATCCAGTGTGGCAGAACGAATTTTCTTGCTTTTAATTGCTACGAGTAAGTCTTCTTCATTTAGATGAGGTCCCCTAGCAACATTAATAATACTGGCACCATGTTTCATTTTTTTAAAAAAAGAGGCATTCATTATATCTGTAGTTTCTGGAGTTAATGGGAGCATGCAAACAACAATATCGGATTTACTTAGAAATGTATCAAAGCCTAAACTTCCAACAAAACTCTCAACTCCGTCGATTGCCTTTTTACTTTTAGCCCAACCCAAAACATTAAAGCCTATTTTTGACAAGATTTGAGCACAGTCTGCCCCTAGATTTCCCAATCCCATTACGCCCACGGTCCTATTATTTGCTGGAGGCTCAATGATTTGATTCCACTCCTCAGTTTTTTGAGATTCTTCTACCTCAGGCAACCTCCTATGTAATCTTAACACGTGTAAAACGACATATTCCCGCATTCTTGTACTTAAGTCCGTTCCTGTTAGCCGTACTATTGGTAAATGCTGAGGAAGCTCTTTATCTTTTAAAATGTGATCAATTCCAGAACCAATTGAAAAAATACATTTTAGATTGGGAAATGACTTTAACCAACCTGGTTCTGGAAGCCAGACAACAGCAAAATCAATTATATCTTTATCAACAACTTCTTCAGCTAATATAACTTCATATTCGGGAAGTAATCCTGCCATATGGTCTTTCCACCAATCGGCGCGAGCCCCACCAACTTTTAAAACTATTTTCATGATAACAACTACGCACCTTTAATTTATAGGGTAATATACTATTATTCGCATATTATTAAATATTCGTAAATATTATAAATTTATTTTTAGAAAGCTTTAAAAGTCAAAGTTGTAAGAGTTCGCTTGATTCCTTTTATACTTAATAGATTATCATTAATATAAGTGCTAATGTCTACATTTTCTGGGATATAAAGTTTTAGAAAAAGATCAAAATCACCACTTGTTGAGTATAACTCGGAGTGAATTTCTTTAAGGGTTATCGCTTTGACCACTTTTAGACTTCGTCCCGGTTTACAACGAATTTGAACAAACACACAATTCATAATTTTTTCTCCAATTAGCCATTAATATAAGATTAAATTTTCTTTTTTTATATACTAACTAAAAGAGCTAGAAATGCTATTTATTATTACTTTTTCTATGGAAGTATTTCCTTGCCATCCCAAGCAAAGCACTTTCCTGTATCTTTAGCGCTTAAGGTGCTTAGGACCTTTAGTAATCTAGAGGCAGCTAATTCTGGGGTGAATAATTTTCCTGATGGCACGCCTTTTTGAAAAGGTTTTGATAGGTCACTTGCAACAGTTCCTGGGTGCATGCCAACAACTATTGAGTTGTTATTCCTTCTAGATATTTCTATAGCGGAGTTTTTGATGATAATGTTTAAAGCTGCTTTAGAAGCTCGATATGCATACCAGCCTCCAAGCTGATTATCGGAGACACTACCAACTCGTGCAGAAAGGGTCGCTGAAATAGTGCGTACGTCTCTTCTAAGTAATGGAAGGAAATGTTTAGCAACGAGGGCTGGGCCAATTGTATTAATTAGAAATAGTTTTTGAAATTTTTCAGTTGATAGATCTCTAAGTGACTTCTCTGGGTGTAAATTAACATCATGTAATATGCCGGTTGCTACAATTATAAGATCAAGGCGTATTAGCTTTGGAATATAACTGGACGCTCTAGATATGCTATCCTCGTCTACAAAATCTATAAAATGAGTTTGTACTTTTTTTGAATTAAAAAAAACTTTTTTTCTTGAGAAAGCAAAGATATTTTCAGTAACATTATCTTGAGATAAACTCTCTACTAGCGCTTTTCCTATTGCACCACTAGCACCTATAATCGCAACATTTTTTGTTTTTAAAATTGACATTTATTTCTTTACCCTAATATTCTCATGTGGAATGTGTCTCTATCCTGGTAGCACTAACTGAAATAAATAAAGTTATGAAGCTAAATAAATCAATAATAGTTGTAACGGGCGGAGCTAGTGGAATTGGTAAAGCCTTGGTTAGGCAGTTTAGTAGCGAGGGGGCAACTGTAATAATTGCTGATCTAAATCTTAAAAGTGCTGTTGAGTTGGCCAAGGAAGTTGGTGGCTTAGGAGTCTTTTGCGATGTCAGAGTAGAACAAAGTATTATTGATCTTGTAAAAGTTGTAACTGACAAGTTTAATAAAATAGATATTTTCTGTTCAAATGCAGGAGTTATTTTTGAAGAACTGGGGGACGCAACCTCTACAAGGAATGCGGACTGGCAAAGTTCTTGGGAAGTGAATGTTATGGCACATGTGTTTGCCGCACGAGCCTGTCTTCCATTTATGGTTAGTCGACGCAAAGGGTATTTTTTACAGATTATTTCTGCAGCTGGATTATTAAGTCAAATTGGAAATTCAGCCTATTCAACTTCAAAACATGCAGCTTTAGGATTTGCAGAGTCTTTGTCTATAACCCACGGTGATGATGGCGTGAGAGTTTCAGTTGTTTGCCCTCAGTATGTTTTGACTCCAATGCTGGGGCACTTTGATAGTCAGGCTAAACGTGAATTAGGAGACATCATGTCTCCAGAAGACGTTGCAAAAATAATAATTTTAGGTGTCTTAAAAGAAGAATTTCTTATTTTACCTCACCCTGAAGTAAAGAAATACTTTTTGAATAAGGCAACAAATTATTCAAAATGGCTGGAAGGTATGAAAAAACTGAGGCAAAAGGTATTAAAGCTCAGTGGAGATTTGGATATTAAGTCTATCATAAAATCATTATAGCTAATACTCTTTTAACCGACTGGAATGTTAGAAAGCTGTGCTGGGATATTATAGCCCTTCTGAACCGGTTCTCTAGCTAAAATTTTCTTATACCAAGACCTGATGTTAGGAAATTCTGACAAATTTATTTCTTGCCATTCATATCGTGACACCCACGGCCAAATTGCAATGTCAGCAATTGAGTACTCTTCCGCTATGAATGGGGATTTGGAGAGATGCTTTTCTAATACACTATAGAGCCTTTTAGCTTCTGCTCGGTAACGTTCCTCTGCATAGGGCGCCTTACCTTTGTTATAGTATAAAAAATGATGTGCTTGCCCTAACATTGGACCAAATCCAGCTTTTTGCCACATTAACCACTCAATAACTTTGATACGTTTTTCTAAGTCCTTTGGAAGTAGTTGGTTGGATTTCTCAGCTAAATAAATCATGATAGCTCCAGATTCCATTAAACTTATTCCAGTATCATGATCAAAAATTGCTGGTATTTTGTTATTTGGACTTATTGTTAAGAAATTCGCAGTAAATTGTTCTTTATTGCTAATATCTATTGGGACTACTTGATAATCTAACTTTAACTCTTCAAGCAGTATAGAAACTTTTCTACCGTTCGGTGTTCCCCAAGTGTAAAAATCAATCATTTTGTTCTCTTCCATCAAAGATGTCTTTGTAAAGATTCACTATGCTTTGAGTTAACCCAATTTTAAAAGACTCTAATAAAAAAAGAGCCCACATTTTGTAGGCTCTTTTTTATTAATTTTATTAGTATTTATTAAAATCCTAGGCCATCGTATTTGGATTTGAATTTAGAAACCCTACCTCCAGTATCTAAAAGTTTTTGATTTCCACCTGTCCAAGCAGGATGCGCCGACGGATCAATATCCAATGAGAGCTGATCTCCCTCAGCTCCCCAGGTTGACTTCATTTTGATTATATCACCATTTGTCATTTTGACATTAATCATGTGATAGTCTGGATGTGTATCTTTTTTCATGATCAAATTCCTTTAAGTTTTACTGTTACTGGCAGGTTTATAATTTGTATCTTCTGAAATACGTGCAGATTTACCTCTTCTTGATCTTAGATAGTATAGTTTAGCTCTTCTGACGCGTCCTCTTCTTATGACTGTCAAGCTATCAATGTTTGTTGAGTGAAGTGGAAAAACACGTTCTACTCCCTCTCCAAATGATATTTTTCTAACTGTAAAAGAACCGGCTATGCCTTTTCCATTATTTCTGGCAATGCATACACCTTCATAATTTTGGATACGAGACCTAGTTCCCTCTGTCACTTTATATCCCACGCGAATCGTATCGCCAGCTTTAAAGTCGGGAAGTTTGTTCTCAAGCGCCGCTATTTGGTCCGCATCTATTTTTTGTATTAAGTCCATTAGACTCTTCCTTTTAAAAATGCTCGTAGTTTTTCTACGAAGTTATAATGCACCTTAGAGCTCTTGGTCTTCGCCCGGGTCCCTATTATTTGTTAAACAATAAGCCCGCCAGAGGTCAGGTCGCTTTTCTTTAGTAAGCTTTTCAGCTTGTTCTTTTCGCCAGCACTTTATTTTAGCATGATCTCCAGAGAGAAGAATTTCTGGAATATCATAACCTTGCCAGACGGGTGGTCTAGTATATTGAGAATACTCTAGCAAGTCGTTTTGAAAACTTTCTTCAATAATCGATTCCTGATTCCCAACGACCGAGGGTATAAGCCGAACTGTCGAATCAATCAAGGCCTGGGCTGCTAACTCACCGCCGGTGAGTATGAAATCTCCAAGTGATATTTCTTCTATACTGAAATGATCTATGACTCTTTGATCTAAACCTTCAAAGCGGCCACAAATTAATGTTATTCCTGCGCCCTGCGCCCACTCTTTAGCCTTTGATTGAGAAAACCTTTCGCCACGAGGGGAAAGATAAACTAAAGGCCAGTGTTTCCTATTTTTTGGTACTTCTGACATTGCGCTTTCTATTGCTTTTTCCATAATATCAGCGCGTAATATCATACCTGGTCCACCACCGTACGGGGTGTCATCAACATTGCGATGTTTACCCTCTCCGAATCTTCTTAGATCTACTGCCTCCAGTCCCCAAAGCCCGTCTTGAAGAGCTTTTCCAACCAAAGATGAACTCAAGGCCCCAGGAAAGATTTCTGGAAAAAGGGTGATTACTTTAGCAATCCATGCATTATGGTTGGTATTACCAGCTTTAATCAATTCTCTTGGAATTAAAGAGGGTTTAATTGATAATTTACCGAAGGACTTCCCTGGAGATTTCATCGTTTTTATCCCCCTACTTCTGACGTTAAATTTACTATAATTACCTTTTTTAATAAATCGATAGTTGGCACAGAGTCCTTAGTGAACGGTAAAAGAAATTTGTCACTTTTTAATGTCCTAATTTCTATGATGTCACTTGCGCCATGATTTAAAATTGCAGATACTGTACCGATTTTTTGACTATTAGGATCTAACACTGTCAGCCCGATTAGATCAGAGTAATAAAATTCATCATTTAGAAGATTAGGAAAGTTATCTCTATTGGCATAGAGCTTAAGCCCCTTAAGAGAATCTGCATCTTCTTTATTCGTTATACCTGAAATATTTGCTACTAATGAGTCTTTTGTTACTTTTTTTATTTTCAACGTGTATGTTTTATTATTGTCTGCATTAAGAGGTGAATATGCTTCAATGTCTCTTGGGTTAGTACAAAACGATTTTACTCGGACTTCACCTCTTGTTCCAAATGACCCAGAAATAGCACCCACGATAACCCAGTTAGCTTCCATTACTTTTTTATCTCCATGCATAGAGCACGATCTTGTATAATGCCCCCAGCTTCTGTACAACGGCTCAGTTGCATCGACCTTTCGACTTTAATTCCAGCTATAAACGCTAACGCGCAAAATAATAATATAATTGTACGACGTATCATTTCATTTTAGTTTGTAATACTAAATGTTTCTTTATTACTAGGACTGTCATCGAGGTTGTAGCTCCTAGAATATCTTTCAGATAAAAAGAGATTTCAGACATTTTTACCTCGATGACTTATTTTATTTAAGCTAAACTATTTTTTGTCTTCTGCTGGAGCTTCTGGTGTTGCCACTGCTTCTGCAGGGGCTTCGGCTACTACTTCTGCTGAAGCTTCTGGTGCTGCCTCTACTTCTGCAGGGGCTTCGGCTACTACTTCTGCTGGAGCTTCTGGTGCTGCCTCTACTTCTGCAGGGGCTTCGGCTACTACTTCTGCTGGAGCTTCTGGTGCTGCCTCTACTTCTGCA
>MDSY01016998.1_pt1 | contig 24951 bp, 18 predicted proteins | sample 811131 | NCBI WGS metagenome assembly MDSY01 (sample SAMN05326643, study PRJNA326480) | marine metagenome | isolation source: seawater | place: Atlantic Ocean: South West | collected 2010
CAAGAAAAGTTCCAATTGCTTTATAAATTCCTTGACACGTTTCTTTCGGATAAGATTCTATTTCTTTGCTCGCAAGACTTCTGCTCGTAATCAATACGAGCAGATTGCTAAAAATGTAATAAACTTCACGGAGACCTCCTAAATTAAATTGATGTATATAGTAAACGAAACCTATTATAGAACAACTAATAGTTATCATTGAGAATCAGTGAATGACAAATCTTAAAGCCATCAATACCGGATTCTAGCATTTGCCTTGGCTCATGTTTTTATCTCATGTTTCGTTTAGGGGATGTGGGTGGGTAGCAAGAAAACAATCATCGAGACTGTGCAGCCATGTCCTAGCGTACGTTTAGACACCTTAAACACCCGCGAAAGCCAACGAGAAGGCAGGGACACTCTGGACACACTTTAGACATCGCAGGTTTCTCTAGTCTAGGGCTGTAGCATGCTAAAAGTGTTCTTAAGTATTAGGACGCTCCCTCTTTGGTATCACTGTTAGGTACCAAATCTTATTGTAGGGCTTTTTACAGCATCCTGTCGCGGCCCTAGGAGCCGTTTAATATGTGTAACCCTTGATCATCTTTAGTGTTGAGTCTGCAATAAAGCGATCCCGATAATGATAATTATTGTGAGTAAAATAGTGAGCATATTAAAATAACGATCAATCCATTCCTTGATGCCATCGCCAAACTGGCGAATTAACAGAGCCAGTAACCCATAGCGTAAACCTCGACTTAAAATGGCCGTTAAAACAAACAAGATGAATGGCACGGCCGCCGCGCCCGCTGCAATGGTAAACACCTTAAAGGGTATCGGCGTAAAACCAGCTGTAAAGAGGGCCAGAAACGCATTGTCGCTAAATGATTGAGATAGTTGCAGGAAAAGGGTTTCAGTGAAGCCTGGGATATAGTGGTAGAACCAATGGTCTATTGTGCCCCATAAGCCCCAACCCAGCGCATAACCCGCCATAGCGCCTAAAACCGAGCCTGCGGTACAAATCACTGCAAAGCGAATAGCTTTTTGAGGCGCGCCCACAGCCATAGCGAGCAATAGCACGTCTGGAGGAATAGGAAAAAAGGATGCCTCGGCAAAAGCCATAATAAATAAAGCAGGACTGGCATAGGGACTATTGGCCCAATTAAGCACCCATTCATAAAGACGTTTTAACATGAGATTGCGCCGCTGTTGTTGTGTACAAAAATAATCCGATTCAAGGTATTTGTGCTGCTCAAGTCAACTTCGTTCAGGTGCAATAAAGTGACTTACATTGATAAAGTGATGATTTTACATCGGTATTTCTTTGATTTTGATAAAATTTTCTTTTGATATAGAGAAATAATACACATTTACATCAGTTATTTGTTTTAAATGACTTTAAAATCATTATATTAGGTGCTCTATTTAAAAAGCACCTTAAGCTAAGAAGCTGGATACTTGATTTTGAAGCAGGCTTTGCAAAACTGAGGTTTTAAGATTTGCGAGCAATAACAAGTCAGATCATTCTTGATGGTTGCGCTGTGACAGAGGCGTTGGTGAAACGACTGATTGTATTATGGTTGATAAGCACCCTATTGGCTTGTTCTGTCAATAGTTCAGTGCCTGTATTTGAGTTGCCTCAACCACCTACAGAGAAAATTAACCATCATTGGGTCACAGAAGGAGAAACACTTTACGCGATTGCTTGGCGATACGATATGGACCCCATGATTTTGGCCCGAGCGAATCAACTGCAACGACCATTCGTGGTTGTTGAGGGGAAGAAGTTACGTTTGGTACCTTTGTCGCAGGCTTCGGGTGTTGATGGGAGGCGTGAAAAAAAAACCAAGCGGGCAGAGGCACTCAGGCCAGCTCAGGCATCGGTTAGCGTCGCGGTTAAACCGCAGAGCAAACCCTTAGTGCTGAGCGCTTGGCAATGGCCTGCTAAAGGCACGCTCAGCACCGAATTTACGGAAGCTAAAAATGCCGCACATAAAGGTATTGATATCAGTGGTAAGTTAGGACAGCCCGTGTTTGCAGCTAATAATGGGGTTGTTGTTTACTCAGGTTCAGGGTTGCCAGCTTATGGCAAGCTGTTAATTCTCAAGCACAGTAATAGTTATTTAAGTGCTTATGCACATAACAGCCGACTGTTGGTGTCGACAGGTACACACGTTAAGACCGGTGAGACCATTGCTGAAATAGGAAAAAGTGGGACTAATCATCATCACCTACATTTTGAAATTAGAAAGAACGGCAGGCCAGTCAATCCAGTATCGTTACTGCCAAGAAAGTAAGCGTAAAGAGATTTTTAAAAGAACTTAACCAGATTTTTAGATCAGTTAAATACGATTTAACTATCGATAAATAGATTGATAATAATCCTGAGGTAACTTTAAATGCCAATAAATTCAGAAGAGCAAATAGACGCTGAACTTAATGACGATGGCCAATCTGCTGACATAGTAGAAGATATCAAAGAGATCGCAGGTGATATGGATGCAAGGCGAAAAACTGCTACGCGGTCGCCTAAATCGCTTGATGCTACTCAAATGTATCTTAATGAAATCGGTTTTTCACCGCTGTTGACCGCTGATGAAGAAAAACATTTTGCACGGCTTGCCCTATCGGGCGATGAAGCCGGACGAAAACGAATGATAGAATCTAACCTCCGTTTGGTGGTTAAAATATCACGACGGTATTTGAATCGAGGTCTAACTTTGTTAGATTTGATTGAAGAGGGTAACTTAGGGCTTATTCGCGCGGTTGAAAAGTTTGATCCCGATCGAGGGTTCCGTTTTTCAACGTATGCAACATGGTGGATTCGCCAAACCATTGAACGTGGTATTATGAATCAGACGCGCACGATCCGTTTACCCATTCACGTTGTCAAAGAACTCAATGTGTATTTACGTGCATCCAGAGAATTAAGTCAAAAGCTAGATCATGAACCGACAGCAGAGGATATTGCAGATTTATTAGACAAGCCCGTTGCAGATGTGAAGAAAATGCTCAAGCTGAATGAGCGCGTAACCTCACTTGATGCGCCGCTGGGTTATGACTCTGAAAGAACGGTTGTTGAGACGGTTGCTGACCATAAAATTTCTGACCCTGCGCAATTATTACAAGATAATAATCTACGCATCAGTGTTGATGCATGGTTGGATGATTTATCAGAAAAGCAACGTGAGGTAATTACTCGACGCTTTGGGTTGCGAGGCCATGAGTCGGCTACCCTTGAACAGGTAGGCGCAGAGATTGGTTTAACCCGCGAAAGAGTAAGGCAGATACAAGTTGAAGCGCTTCGGCGCTTAAAAGAAATTATGAGAAATGAAGGTTTGTCAAGTGAGTCGGTCTTTAGCCAATAGCGACCAAACTGGATTAAGGGGTCGCTACGGTGACAAAAGAAAAGAACAGCAATTCAAATCTTTTTTTGAGAAAATATACTTAACGTTCTAAATGCTGAAGTTTATCAGGCACATTATTCCATTCGTCGGCATCATCGGGTGCTGGTTTCATTTCTGTAATGTTGGGCCATTCTTCAGAAAGTTCGGCGTTCAATTCAAGGAAAACTTCTTGGCCCTCAGGGAGTTCGTCTTCAGAAAAAATGGCTTCTACCGGGCACTCAGGTTCGCATAAAGCGCAATCGATGCACTCATCAGGATGAATAACCAGAAAATTTGGACCCTCATAAAAACAATCAACGGGGCACACTTCTACGCAGTCAGTATGCTTACACTTGATGCAATTTTCTGATACAACAAAAGTCATTGCTTATTACTCGTGGATGAGGTGAGTCAGAGCGTTTATCAAAACAAATTGAGGGCGGATTCTATCACGCGTCAAACGGCAGTCAAAGTTATTTTACCCATTATTAATTATAATACGGCAAAGCTAAGTGCTTGGTTCACAGAGGTTATTTTTAATTCAAAGGAGTTTTTTGAGTCGATAAAGTGTCTCGAGTGCCGCCATAGGTGACATTTCATCGGGGTTTAATGCCGATAAGGCTTGGGTGAGTGGGCTTTCAGTGTTTTGGAATAGATCGACTTGATCAATCACTTTAACCATTCGGCTGTTTGATGGTGAGTCATTGGTTTGACGAGTTGAGTGGATGTTATTATCGAGGCCAAGAGCCTTTCTCTCAAGCTCTAAAAGCTTAGAGCGGGCAAAGTCTAACGCCGTCTCAGGAATACCAGCTAATTTAGCCACTTGTATGCCGTAGCTTTGATTCGCCGGTCCAGATTTTACTGTGTGCATAAAAACGATATCATCGCCGTATTCTGTCGCGTTGAGGTGTACATTTTCAATGCTGGGGTTAGTTTCTGCTAGGCAGGTTAACTCAAAATAATGGGTGGCAAAAAGCGTGAACGCTTGAATTTTTTCAGCTAAGTGATGAGCGCAGGCCCAAGCCAATGACAGCCCATCAAAAGTGCTGGTGCCGCGGCCAATTTCATCCATTAAAATCAAACTTCGATCCGTGGCGTGATGGAGTATATGAGCGGTTTCTGACATTTCAACCATAAAGGTAGAGCGCCCACCGGCAAGATCATCGGAGGAACCAATGCGAGTAAACACTTGATCGACTAATCCTAGAGTGGCTGATTCGGCGGGTACGTAACTGCCCATATGTGCCAAGATAGTAATGAGTGCGACCTGTCGCATATAGGTTGATTTGCCGCCCATATTAGGGCCTGTAATAATTAACATGCGGCGGTGTTGATCGACGTGTAAATCATTTGGAATAAAAGGATCACTAGAGACCTGCTCCACCACGGGATGACGGCCTTGTTTTATCACTATCCCTGCACGTTCCTCAAGCTTTGGGCTATGCCAGCTAAGGCTGTCGGCTCGTTCTGCTAGCGTGGTCAGACAGTCCATTTCAGCAATTGCTGTCGCTGAACGTTGCAATGGAATGAGCGACTGATTTAATCGTTCTATTAACGCTTCATACAGGTATTTTTCTCGCGCTAAGGCCTTGCTTTGCGCGCTGAGTGCTTTGTCTTCAAAGACTTTAAGCTCTGGTGTGATAAAACGTTCAGCATTTTTAAGGGTTTGACGTCGCGTGTATTCAACCGGTGCATTGGCCGATTGCGCACGACTGATTTCAATGTAGTAACCATGCACACGGTTATAACCAACCTTTAACGTGTTGATGCCGGTCTTTTCACGCTCGCGCTGTTCAAGTTGCAAGAGAAACTCTGAGGCATTGGTGCTAAGGGCCCGAAGTTCATCGAGTTCACTGTCATAGCCATTGGCGATCACGCCGCCATCGCGCACGGTCATTGGCGGGTTGTCGATGAGGCTTCGCGATAAGAGGGCTTGCTGTTCGGGAAAAACCCCTATTTCAAGGTGTAGACGATCAATCAAAGGGTTATCAATTGTTGTCAACAGGGCACTAACAGCCGGTAATGCATTGAGCGAATCGCTTAGTCGGGTGAGGTCGCGCGGCCGTGCACTGCGTAAACTGATGCGGGTTAAAATGCGTTCCATATCACCGATAGCTTTTAAGGTCGAGCCAATCGCTTCAAAAGCAAAGTTATGATGCAGTGCTTGTATGGCTTGCTGGCGTGCAATAATGGGCGCTAATTGATTTAAGGGCTTGGCCAGCCATTGCCGTATCAAGCGACTGCCCATTGCAGTAGCGGCATGATCGATAACGGCCAGTAATGTATTGGCTTCATCGCCATTGAGATTTTTGTCCAGCTCTAAATTACGACGACTGGCGGCATCAATGCACAAGTAATCGCGACGTTGTTCAACCGCCAAGGTTTTTATGTGCGGTAAAGGGCCTGGTTGCGTGGTGCGAGCATATTGAATTAAGGCGCCGGCGGCGCAGACAGCAACAGGATAGGCGTCGGCACCAAAAGACGATAAATCACGCGTGCCAAATTGACGGCTCAGTTCTTTAACCGCGGTGTCGTGATCAAACTCCCATTCGGGCCGTTCACGAATAATGTTGGGGTCGACAATAGTATCAGCAATAGTGCTGGCATCAATGGTGAGCAGTTCAGCACCATCGAGTTGAAGTAGCTCAGCCTTCAGCTCATTAATTGATGGCGTCTCACAAATCGAAAACTTACCGCTGGCCATGGCCAACCACGCTAAGCCATACGTATCATCATGCTGATAAAGGCAGATTAGAAGCGGTTCGCGCTTCGCATCCATTAAGGCTTCGTCACTGAGTGTGCCGGGGGTGATAATGCGTTGCACTTGTCGCTCAACCGGGCCTTTACTGGTGGCAGGGTCGCCGACCTGTTCGCAAATAGCCACGCTGAGTCCGGCGTTAACACATTTGGCTAAGTAACCGTCAGCCGCATGGTGGGGAATGCCGGCCATTGGAATGGGCTTGCCACCGGATTTACCTCTAGCGGTTAGGGTTAAGTCCAGCAGCTCTGAGGCACGCTTAGCATCGTCAAAAAACAATTCATAAAAATCGCCCATACGATAAAACAGCAGCTCATTAGGATGCTGCGCCTTAATTTTAAGGAACTGGCGCATCATTGGCGTGTGGCTGTCTTGGCTAATTGTGTCGCTCATACAGAGGAGGGGTGCTCATGATCATAAACGACCATTGTAATTTAAGCAGAGCGAGGAGGGAAGACATTGAGAAGCTTTAAAGGCCTCCAGTAGACGCTGTTGGAGCATCTACTGGAGGAAATAAGCACTATCGGTGACTCTTTGTAACTTCTGTAACTATCGGACTTTGCGGCGAATAAGCCCAAAAACTGACAGTGCAGAAGTGAACAATAGGGCTGAGGCTGGCAGCGGTATGGCTTGAATATCGAGGGTATCCATCGCAAAATAAGCAGGGGTATTCATGCCCCATTCGCCATTATCTGATGAAGTGAGGCCAAACGATAAGCCGTAAACGGTTCCCAGGCTGGATAAGTCGACTAACTCCCAACTGTTAACTACATCTGCACCGTCGGCTAAATTAAAATCGACGGTATTGAGTACGCTACCATTTTGCGCTAAGCCTTGTATCTGTAGGGTGAAAAAATCGCCAGCTGCAAATGCACCTTTCACTCCCCCATAGCCATCATTACCATCTGCAACCGCAAGATAAGCATAGGTGGTATTGGTAAAGTAGGCCGAGTTGACTTGGGTGGCACTCGAAAATTGTACGTTAGCATCCGTTGAGCTGCTGTTATAAGCCACCGCATAGTTGCCGTTACCACTTTGGTCAGCACCGGTGATTGCACTAAATTGACTGGTGTAACCCGGAGTAGTCGTATCGGTTTGATTGGAATAGGTGAAGTTGCTCCAGCAACAATCATATTCGGTATTCCAATTATTAGTGAAGGTTACTCCATTACTAATAAAGCTACCAGCACCCGAAATGGCGGGCGTGCTATTCGTCAAAAGCACATTGTCATCGAAATCAACCACGATAGCCTGAGATTGAGCGGTGATAAAAAGGCTGGCAACGGTGAGTAAGGTTTTTGTTAAGTTAATATCCATAGTTAAAACTCCAGAGGTTTACGTTTTTTTGGTGATTGAAAAGATCTGCTCAATTGGTTTATGAGCAGTATTAATAAGCTCAGTAAGCTCAAAAATAGGGGGGGTATTGGAACATTTTCTTCATGTAGGGCTTCAGCGACATAAAAGGCCGCGACTGCATCGAGATCGAATCCGGCGGAACCCGAGGTAGGGTAGGGGTCATAAATAGGGTTAGGGCCATTGCCTGAGGTAATGCTGTCGTAATGAGAGCCGTCACCCACAATATCAATTATTTTGACATGACTGATGCGGTTTAGGTCGAGATTATTCAGATGGCTATGGGTGACCGTGAGCTGCTCCAAATCAAATGGCGTGCCGAAGCCGCGGCGGTATTTGCCTGCTAGACCTGTCACGTCAGTGGGGTCAATATTGCCGAAGCTGTTAACGGCGGAGTCGGTTAACGAAACACTGTGAAAACGAAAGAAATCCACGCCATTGGAGGATACCTCTACCCATGCTAATTCTAAAAAGCTATTTGAAAAGCTGTTTTCAAACACGGCGAAGTCATTGCCCTCACCGTTACGAATGGGTGGATCAAATAATAAGGTAATACTGCCGCCTCTGCCTAAAGAAACTATGTCAAAGGTATAGCCAATATTATTGCCGTCGCTATTGCCAGCAACATTAAGCGCATTTTCGGCCGTTTGAAATTGCTCGCTGACATAATTGTCATTCGGTTGGCAGGGCGGATTGGTTTCAATGTCAGGCGATTTACAGGGAAAGTAATTTAGATAACCTTGCGCCCAAGCCATAATGTTTGGGCTGTCTGCAGCCACAGCTGTTGAACCGCTGCTGCCTGCTGCAGGGGCAAAGGGGCCAGCTAATAGTTGAAAGCTGAAAAAAAGACTCAAGGTGGCTAAACTGTGCCGGATGATTGTCGAGGTGTAATTAAAGTTCAATGGTCAATCCCCCCATGATGGTTCTCAATGGCGCGGGATAGACCGTATTGCTGTAGGCAATGTCATAATAGTCAGCATTAAACAGATTGTTGATGCTGATGTGCCAGTCAATTTTTTTTGTAGATGACCGTTTTTGTTGAATATGCAATGTTGTATTGAGGGTTGTGTGACTGCTAATGACAGGGAAGCGGTCGTTAGTAAAGTCATTGCCGTCAAAGCGTTGGCCGGTGTAGTTAGCATTAATCGTCAAGTGAGTGGAAGGTTTAATTTGCCAATTAGCTCCTATTGAGCCGGTCCAAAACGGCACTAAGGGCATTCGCTTGTCATCTTCGGTAACGACATCGGTGTAACCTAGGTCCACTGTAACATCGATATTGTTATCAATGAAGATTCGGCCCTGTAATTCAGCACCGGTTCTCTCGATAAGGCCCATGGCATTAAAGTTAACGCCATGCTCGACACCGCTGCGAAACAAAATCTCACGATGAGTTTTGAAGTCAAAATAGCCGATATCGATATTCAGTCTTTCACCGTGAAACTTTACGCCAGTTTCATAGCGATCTGCCGTTTGCGGGGATAAATCCGGTGCTGATAAGACCAGTTCGTCAACATTGGGGTTGCGAAATGTTTTTGAAAAGCTGACGTAGGCGTTAAGTTGATGGTTAAGTGCAAATAAGCTGCGAAATTCTAAAGCCTCATTACGCCAGATATGCTTTGCGTTTGTTCTATCGCTTTTAATTAAAGGGCAGTTGATCTTGTCTGGATAGCTACCAATTGCCGACTCTATTAAGTAGGTATCACATTGATTTGATTGTTCATCAGCAATGAGTTGTTGGTGTTTAAATTGGTTTTCGCTTCGATCGTGGCGATAGCCAACATCGAACATTACCCTGTCATTGGGCTTCAGGCGAAAGCTGATAAATTCTGCCTTTGATGTTAAGTCGCCCACATAATGATTGCTATTTTCGATGTCATGACCGCTTTGGCTGCGGCTATAGTCATTTTTTTCATCAATGATGCCACTAAATATAAAAATCTGCTCATTTTGGCTATGCCATTGCAATAATAATTCGGTAGCCAAGGTCCGTTGCTCGATCCGATCGCGATTAGCTTTTGGTGTCTGTTTGAATGTCTGACCAAAAAGATAGTGGTTTTCTCTTTCTCGAAAGTGTAACCGACCGCTTAGTAACAGTTGCGGATGGAAGTGTTTTTGATAATTGAATAGCTGGGCGTCATCGCGTGTTTTACCCTCAGATCCTGCGACGATACTGCCTGCTTGCCTATCGATACTGCCGCTGTCTATTGCTGAGGGGCTTAATGCGCCAGGGTGCTCAAAGGTATCGCGGTGAAATCGGCTGTTGAAGTTGAATTGATCGTGAGTGTTGAATTGTGTTTGATAATTGAATAATAGATCGTGTTGGTCAAGTTGGTTGTGATGACGGTAGCCTGCCGACTGGGCGATAGAAGCATTGACTGAAAAATGCTGTTTATAACCAGATTTGTGGATGCTCGTATCTATTCGGTAATTGTCGTGTTGTCCTGCGCTTAATTGTATTGACCGAGCATTTTCAGCATCTTTGTTTCGGGTAATGATATTAATTATCCCATGCGATGCACCGCTGCCATAGCGGACGCTATTACCGCCACGTATGACCTCAATGCGCTCAATGTGCTGTAAGTTAATCAGTGAGAAATCGACCCCAGAAAGGTCACTGGCATTCATTCTGACGCCGTCAACCAAGACCAGCACATTGCTAACACTGGTGGCACCCGAACCACGAATATCAATACTGCTGGACTTAGCGTTGCCGGTATAAGATTTAAGCGTGACATTAGCAAGTTGTGACAAGAGTTCAGGTAGGCTGTTCGCGCCAGCACGTGCGATGTCCTCGGCGGTGATCAAACTGGCACTACTGGCCAAGCGATGCATCGGTTCGGGCAGTAAGCCGGTCACGATAATTTCTTCGATAGCGGTGCTGGCTTGTGCGGCAGCATTTCCGGCAGTAAAGCTGCTTATTGTTGTGAGAATACCAGTAAAAAACAGACAGGCTTTTATTGAATAATAAAAATTCCTACCAAGCTGACGGGCATAGAGATTCAGGAGACGAAAATGTCTCTGTTTCGACAGGCGTATTAACACGGTATCACAGTAACGCAACGGGGCGTTGTGATCGTATTATCGCTGTGTCGGGAAATGGATGATTGAGGTAAATGAATACCGTGACAGGATCGAGGCACATAGTAAGCCTCAGATGACTGTGCAATTCCATATCGCCCTCCGCGATGGTTGCTTATTGTCGGAGGCCGGTTCCGGGCTATAGCTGTCAGCGTTTGGCTGAAACTAATTACCGTTGCGGGGGCAGCGTCGGAATCGTTTATTGTAGTAAACTGACCGAACTTCCCGTTTAAGTCTAGCGGTGGTAACTCATGCAGGGAAAATCCCTACGACTCCACTAGGCACCTATCAACAAGGTTGTGTTCTGATTTTACTAGCTTAACACTTTGTACTAATAATGTGCAACTGAGTTTGATGCAGGCAACGGCATGTTACCGATAAGCAAATTTTAAGGCTGTTGACCATTGACCAAGAGATTAAACATGCCTCCATGCTTGCGAATCTAAATAGGCACCGAACAGCGTGGCTAATGCATGGCAGTGACATTCATAACGGTTTTATTTTATGGGAAAAAAAGGCCAGTTGACATTGTGTCAACTGGCCTTGCGGTCATCAGTTTACTCCTGCGACCAGTGGATTATTTTTGTTTAACAATCTCCGTGACAAGCTGATCTAAAATGGCTTGGTCTTTGGCAAAATTACGAATGCCTTCGGCGAGTTTCTCAACCGCCATCGCATCTTCATTATGATGCCAAGCAAAACTGGACTCGGTCAATGGGGTGATTTCGTCACGATTTTTCTTGGCAATGCCTGCGGAAGACAATTTAGTGGGTAATGCACCCTCAGTGTCTTGCAGTTCATTTAACAGGGCAGGTGATATTGTCAGTAAATCACAGCCAGCCAGCTCAATGATTTCGCTGGTGTTTCTAAAGCTTGCCCCCATCACTACTGTCTTATAGCCGTACTGTTTGTAGTAATTATAAATACCCGTGACGGATTTGACACCAGGATCATCGGCACCAAAAAAATCTTTGCCTTCACTTTTCTTAAACCAATCGAGAATGCGACCAACGAAAGGTGAAATTAACGTGACATTGGCTTCGGCACAAGCAATGGCTTGCGCTTTTGAAAACAGTAAGGTCAAGTTACAGGCAATCCCTTCTTTTTCAAGTTGCTCTGCGGCTTTAATTCCCTGCCAAGTGGAGGCCAGCTTTATGAGGACTCGTTGTTTATTAATGCCAGCCGCTTCATAAAGGCGAATCAGTTTGCGGCCTTTAGCCATGCTGGCTTCAGTGTCAAATGATAATCTGGCGTCGACTTCAGAGGATACGCGACCTGGCACGTGATGCAGTATTTCACAGCCAAAGTTAACAATCAGTTGGTCGCATATATCGTCAATATCGCTACCCGCTTTATCAATCGCATCAGCGATTAAATGTTGATACTGAGGCAGTTTTGCGGCTTGCAGTATGAGCGAAGGGTTGGTCGTTGCATCGGTCGGATTTAATGCCTTAATAGAATCGACATCACCGCTATCGGCAACGACTACGGTTACTTGTTTCAATTGTTCTAATAAATTCATAGTCATCAACTTAAGTCATTAACGGGGCTAAATTGGGGTGGTTAAATACCAGACAAATCCTCTCAGCCCTTAAATTTGGACGAGCGGGAGCCTAATTATAAAGTGTTTTCACTTCATAAGTGTAGACTTTTGTAAGGATGCGCTTAGATATAGTGGTTCATCATGTTTTCTGGCAATCTTTCCGTTCAAAAAACGGCTTTGGGTTAACGCCATTTTTAATGCCCCCGTAATTCATTCAGCGAAGGCAGAAGCAATTATTAAGCGATAACAGTTAACGGCTAGAATTTAGCCGCCGTGTAAGACAATGCATGGAACAGATGGCGTTTATCAGAATTTTTTCCCTGCGCTCTTAACTGTTGCATGGAATCAACCATCACTTGCAGTTCATTGGCCACTGGCTCGGCTTTACTACCAATAGCGTCTAAAACATTGGCTGCATGGATTCTAACCATGGCGTTTGGGTGCCTTAAATGAAACATCAGCTTGGCCAAGGCGACTTTTTCTGCACCTAAATAGATCAGCGCTTCGGCAGCGGCAATGTTGACATCGGCTGACGGGTCGTTAAGTCGAGGAATTAAGGCGATTTTTGCGGGCTTAGCTTCAGCTTGCAGAATGCTACAGCCGACTGCAGCCCAGTACCTAACAACCGCTTCTGGATGAGACAGGCGTTGAACAAAAACAGCTAGATTTTCTACATCAGCTCGACTTGCCAGTTCGGCTGTTTCAATCACTAAACCGATGGGAAAATCAGCTTGGCGCACTAGATCATAGCCGGTAGTATTTTGTGTTCTTTGGATTAACTCCCCCTCTGGAATAAAACCAACGTCCTTATAGTGTCGGTTCATGGCATTTAAATCTTTTCGCATGCTAACAAGTTGTTGTTGAAAGTCAGGGTCGCTAGCGAGATTATTCACTTCCCATGGGTCACTTGAAATGTCGTATAGTTCTTCAGCTTGTCGGGTTTGCCAAAATCGTTGTTGTATCGGGTTGCATTGACCTTGCTGGCACGTTGCTTGCCAGGACCTGACTGAGGCGGCCTTCCACAGATAAGCCAAATGCTGGCCGTTAGGTCGGTGAGGCATATAATTACGAATATATTTAAACTGCTTGCTGCGTAAAGCGCGCACTAGATCAATTCGAGCGTCCATTCTCCCTCGATAGAGGTAGCTATAGGGTTTATTTTCTTGGCTCGTTGGGCTAAAGATATTTTGCCCGTGCAGGTGTGCAGGTTTCTTTATGCCGGCCAAGTATAATAGGGTGGGCGCAAGGTCAACAATGTCAACGATTTGATCTGTTCTTTTGCTTGAATCATTATTTAAAAGGTGTTTGAACTTTTTAGGGACACGAACCATCAGTGGTATTTTTATACCGGTATCATATAAAAAGCGCTTACTTCTTGCCAACGCACCACCGTGGTCGGAATAATAAAAAACAATGGTATTTTCAAGCTCGTTGGCGGCTTTAAGTTCAGCAATTTTTTGGCCAACTAAATGATCCATTTGCTTAATTTGATCATAATATAAGGCCCAGTCAGCTCGGATGTCAGACGTGTCAGGATGATACGGTGGCAGCTCTACCTGTTTAGGGTCGTGGTTTGTGTTTTTCAGTGGTCGGTGTAATCTGCTTTCATGCGACTCAAATATGTTGAAGACGTGAAAGAAGGGTTGGTTCTCTTGACGATCAGAATAGTTACCTTTATCCCATATTTTGCTATCGATCCTTTGCCAATCTTGATGGCTTAGATGTCTATCTACAGGGATGTCTGCATCGGTGGCATAGTTGTAATCGGTTTTGTTGTTATTAGTGACATGGTAACCTTCAGCACGTAAGTAATCGGTATAAGGTTTAACAAAGTCGGGCACTCTATAGCGACTTCTCATATTATTGGTGCCCATTGCGTTAGCATGCATACCAGTAAGAATAGAAAAGCGAGTCGGGGCGCAAACGGGTGAGTTAGCAAAGGCATTGTCAAACACGATAGACTGCTGAGCGAGTAAATCTATGTTGGGCGAAGTGGCAAATTCGTCCCCATAGGCACCGAGCAAAGGACTGTTGTCCTCGCTAACAATCCATAATATGTTGGGTCTAACATTTCCATCTTTAATGCTGTCCATGGCCATGGCAGAACTGCTGCTTAGCATTTGGGTAAGTAAGCCTGCCAGAATTAATCCGGTTCGATAGCTTAAGCTTATAAATGTTAGTCTCATGTTCTTAATTCTTTATGATGTAGTAGGGCTACGCAAGTGAACGTTGTCAATAATCTATGTAACAGTAAAAATGGTTTATTGAGCAGGGCAACGCATCTATTTAGCCATCTGTGAGCTGGACAGAAAAGAGATTTATTCATTTAAATTCTGACAAGAAAAGGAGGGTAAATGCGAGCTTTAACAACCCCATCACTTCACCGAGCGTCACCTTCTGTCATGTCCCAAAACGAAACGGGTCTGCTGTTGTTCAGTTACAGCCCCGATTATTGAACCCTTTTCTATCACATACAGCCAACTCGGTTTCTATGCCAAGATCACCCTGTTGCTCCATCCATCGAGCCAATTTTTTTTTCAATGCCGCGACTTTGCGTGAGTGTTGAGGCTGACTAATGATATTTTTTTGTTCAAAGGGGTCTTTGATTATATTATAGAGTTCAAATTCAGGTCGTTTCTCATAACCAGCATAATTGTCACCAGAGATTTTTTTCTCTATAGCAAGTTCTTCTTTAAACCAGCTTTTGTTAGTTAAAATATTTGAGAAGATATTATCTGACATTAAATTATGTATTAACTTATATTTTTCATCTCGTACTGAACGTATCGGATAGGGCGCACCATCATGTATATTCAAACTGGTTTGAATGCCGAAAACATGCGTCTTATGTCCGGTTGCATGACCTTTCAACACAGCCTTAAAGCTTTTGCCGTCTAAATTTTCCGGTATGGTGTTTGTCGCAAGGTCAGTCAGCGTAGGGATAATGTCAACGTATTCAATCATTGCGTCGGTGCTTATGTCGGCATCTATTTTATTTGGCCAGCGAATGATAAAAGCGTTACGAAGGCCGGCATCATAGTTAGTCCATTTACCAAATGGCAAGCTACTGCCTTGTTCGCTGGTGAAAATAAATATGGTATTGTTTTTAATGCCGAGTTTCTCTATCTCATCGTCGATTAAGCCGACCTCACGGTCAAGGTCAGAGACCTCCGCTAAGTATTGTGAAAGACGGTGGCGAAGACCGGGCGTGTCATTCAAAAAGACCGGCAGTTCAATTTTATTGGGTGGATAAAGACTTGCGTCGCCTCTGTCCCAGGGTTCATGAGGGTTCGATGAAGCAATGACCAAGAAAAAGGGCTGGTTTTTATTTCTTGCCATAAACTTTCGGGTTTGCTCAATGCCGAATGACGACTCTCCCTTGGGCCCTTTATTTACTTTGCCGGTGCGTTCAAAAGGAAAAGCTTGTCTTGGAAATATATGGCCCTTGCCAGAGAGGCCAACCCGATAACCGAGATTCCTAAAGTAATAGGTGGCGCTCTTTACGTCATCATAAACGCGAGTATGGTTGCCGTAAGCACCATTTCGCACCGGATAAAGACCCGTATACAATTGCATTCTTGTGGGTGCACACATCGCTGTTGCAGTGAATGAACGGGTAAACAACATGCCTTCAGTGGCGATTTTGTCGATATTAGGTGTAATAGCATTGTTAGGCACGTAGTCAAATTGCTTGTGGTACGCGCCCACATCAAACCAGCTCATGTCATCAGCTAGAATGAGTACGATGTTAGGTTTGCTTGCTGACGTAATGGCGTTCGTTTCAGGGGCAGACGCAGACGCTGCGGCTGAAACGATGCCGATTGTCAAAAATAAGCTCAGTGACGTTAACTTTGATACTGTTTTAAATAACATGTTACTCTCTTAGCATCAGTGCTAGATTTCTATTTTGGTGCCTGCAACAATGATTTTGTTTAAAGAGGCTCGCATTGCGATATCGAAGACGTCGTCTTAATTTACTCTCAACCACAAACCTTTGTGACATGAAACGCCTGAAGCATCCCGTGTCTTTTTTAAACCATTTTGTGAACTGGTCAAGCGATTTGCGTTAGAGATCAATACACATCTACTTGGCGGTTGTTGAAATAGCAACCAAAAGATAAACTAGGTGTTATACTACAACTTAAGTGCTTTCAATGAAACGGAAATATTGTTGATGTGGCACGGGATCATACTGTCATTAAAGACTTTAGTTATCAGTTATCCGCGTAGCTAAAAGCCCGTAAATAAAACATAATTTAATAGGAATCCACCCCATGAACCGTTTTTTGATGTGTTTGATATTCTCTCTTATTGGGGTTACTTCAAGCCATGCCGCTGAGACAAAGCAGCCGAATGTCTTGTTTATTATGGTGGATGACCTGCGCGTTGAGCTGGGTGCCTATGGAGCCCAGCATGTGAAATCTCCTTATATCGATCAGCTAGCAGCCAGCGGGACGCGCTTTGCCAATGCCTACGTCAGCGTGCCGGTCTGTGGCGCTTCGCGAGCGAGTTTGTTTACGGGAATGCGCGCCTTGCCAGATCGGTTTAAAAGTTACTATACATGGGTTGAGGAGGATGCGCCTGAAGCGACCACTATTTTTGAACAATTTAAAAACAATGGATATCACACGGTTGGCTACGGTAAGATTTTTCATCAAGCCCAAGATACTGCTCATAAAAGTTGGAGTGCTGGCAAAGCTGGGGTTATTAGTGACGAACGTGATCCGGCGCTAAAAACTGGCTGGCGTGATTACCAGCGCCCTGAAAACATTGCACTGTATAAAAAAATTAACCGTGGGCCTTCAACAGAAATATTTGACGGTCCCGATGAATCATATCTTGATGGAAAAGTGGCTAAAAAAGCGATTTCAACCATTAATAAGCTTGTTAAGTCAGACCAGCCATTCTTCCTTGCGGTAGGGTTCGTTAAGCCACACCTGCCCTTTAATGCACCTAAGAAATACTGGGACATGTATGACGCTGATCAGTTTACGCTGCCCTATGACGCTGATCAATCGAACCCTAGAGGCAATTTACCCAAAGGCGCTCCTGATCGTGCCTATCATCACTATGGTGAGTTAAGAGCGTATAGCGATACGCCTAAAAAGCCGGTTCCAGTCAGCGCAGAGCAGGGACGTCGTTTAATTCACGGCTACCATGCCTCAGTAAGTTATGCCGATGCGCAAGTTGGAAAGGTGTTGGCTGAGCTTGATAGGCTTGAAATCAGCGACAATACCATTGTTATTTTAATGGGCGATCATGGCTACAGTTTAGGTGAACATGGTTTGTGGTGTAAGCACTCAACCTTCGACGTGGCGACAAAAACTCCGCTTATTATTCGTGCCCCCCAAATGCCCCAGAATCAAACAGTCGAGGGACTAGTTGAATTTATTGATGTGTTCCCTACGCTGACTGATTTAGCCGGTATTCCCACGCCAGAACAAGCTGCTGGGATGAGTTTGGTTAGCCACATGAAAGATGACAGTTTACCAGCTAGAGCGGCAGTTTTTCCGCGCTATCTTTCGGCAGAGGCGATTCATACCGACCAATATACCCTGACGCAGTGGTATACTAAAAACGGAAAGTTGGGAGCCGAAATGCTTTATGATAACCTCAATGACCCCGATGAAACGCAGAATCTTGCTGAACAGCCAGAGTATAAATCGGTGCGTAAGGGGTTAGAGCGTCAATTAAAAAGGCACATAAAGACTCGTCAATAATGAAATCAACTGCGGCATGAGTGATCTGACCAGAGATCAATTGCTTTTGATTTATTCTTCAGAATAAATCTTTGTTATTGTTGCACATGTTTTTTAAAATCGTATCTGCATGAGTAAATACTTCACGTCACCAAAAGAAAAAGTCTGTGTGTCGAAGTGTTTAAACATAAATTGGGCCTTAACAACATTAATGTGCGCAATTTTTTTAAGATTATAATTTTATTATTCATTAGGTGTCAGTCGTCAGCACTAAGCCACTTTTATCACGGTGAGTTTTATAAAGGGTATCGTTCTAGAATCGTGGCTGAACTCATCAGACCGAAGTTTTACTTAGTCAAGTTGTCAGTACATACGGTTTGGGTATGGTATTGCTATTTTTAGCTAACCTTTTGAGTGCTTCAAAAATATTGTACAGCACTCGTCTCGGACCACTCAATCTGACTGGCATATCAATTCATTTCGTTAACTAAAGCTTGTTGTGTCAGGGTTCGCACTTTATGGGCGACTCGTTTATTTATTCAGCTGAGGTGCATTCCAAAAACACGTAAAATCGTGGTTATAGGTCGTTAAATAGTGATAATAAAAGGGCGAGTCACAGTCATTTATGATGCATTGTCATTGACTATGATATGCTACCAATAATCAATATTAATCATTTGAGGTTCTTCGTTTTATGTCAGATAAGAAACAACCGGTCGATGAGGCGCGTAAAAATGCCAAACATGAGGCGGCTATGAAAAAGCAAAAAACCAATGTCGATGCCAGTATTGCGGCTGCAGATGAAGAGCGTGGCATTGGAATATTATTAACCGGCAATGGCAAGGGAAAAACCAGTTCAGCATTCGGCATGGTTATCCGTGCTTTGGGATATGGTTATAAAGTCGGGGTGGTACAATTTATTAAAGGTGAACAATTGTCAGGCGAAGAGTTATACCTTCGCGATCAATGTCCAGAAGTCACTTTTTATCAAATGGGCACTGGGTTTACTTGGGATACGCAGGACCGCAGTGGTGATATTGCTGCCGCCAAAAGAACGTGGGAGGTTGCGCGCCAACTGCTGACGGATAACTCCGTTCATTTGGTCGTACTCGATGAGCTAACGTACATGCTGTCTTTTGATTATCTCGATGAGCAAGAGGTGCTTGATGCGCTCGTCCAGCGCCCTGCGAGTCAAAGTGTGGTAGTCACAGGCCGTGGTGGCGGATCATCATTACAGTCCATTATGGACACTGTGTCGGAAGTTAAAGAAGTTAAACATGCTTTTAATAAGGGCATTATGGCCCGAAAAGGCGTCGACTTTTAATGCGATCTTTACTGTTAGTTATTACGCCCATGGTGATTTTTTTGGGGCTCTGTGTCGGTCCTGTTGATACGAGTCTTTTTCAAGTATGGTCTTTACTGCCCTCAATTATAGTGTCCCAGTCACCGATCGATCCAGATTTAATGGGTAGCTACCCTGTCGTGAGGGAGTTACGCTTACCGCGCACTTTTTTGGCGTGGTTAGTTGGCGCCGGTTTGGCCATGTCAGGTGCGGCAATGCAAGGTTTGTTTCGAAACCCTTTAGCAGACCCTTCAATTATTGGTGTCACAAGTGGTGCCTCGCTAGGTGCAAGTATTGCTGTTGTATTAATAGGTTCACAATTTAATGCTTGGCTGGGGTTATCGAGTATAGTGTTAGGTGCGTTTTTGGGTGGTCTGCTCGCTGTCGTCATTGTCTACCGACTAGCTAGCGGAGCGCATTCGTCGGTTAACGCTGGCTCATTATCAGCCGATCAGGGCACGTCAGTAGCGACTATGTTGTTGGTTGGTATAGCGATAACTGCATTAGCTGGCGCGGCAAATAGTGCGCTAGCGTTCATAGCCGACAATGAAACGTTACGACGGATTAGTTTATGGAATATGGGCGGTCTCGACGGAGCTAATGATCAGCGGTGCTTGGTTGGATTGTTAATTATAGTGCCTTCAATGCTGATTTTATGGCGATCACATCGCTCGTTAGATGCTCTTTTATTGGGTGAATCTGAAGCGCATTATTTAGGTGTTAACGTCTCTTATACAAAACGATTATTAATCATGGTTGTTGCTTTAGCTGTTGCTACTTCAGTGGCATTAGCTGGCGTAATTGGCTTTGTGGGTTTGGTTGTCCCGCATTTGTTGAGAATGTTAATCGGCCCTGGTCATCGTCAGTTAATGGTTTGCTCGGCTTTAGCTGGTGGCATCTTATTAGTCCTGGCCGATGTGCTCGCCAGGCTACTGATTTCTCCGGCGGAGTTACCCGTTGGCGTAGTGACGGCTGTTATAGGCGCACCATTTTTTATTTTACTGCTGCGACAACGCAACGGCTATGCTTTACAGTGATAATGCTATGATCGATGAAGTATTAAGCTTTCACGCTGTATCATTGGTGCGGGGTCAGAATGAACTGCTTTGCGGCATTGATTTGCAATTGGCGTCTGGACAGATGCTTGCATTGTTAGGGCCTAATGGCGCGGGAAAAACCAGCTTATTAAACTGCGTTAATGGAATTAAAGATTACAGCGGTACAATCATGCTTCATGGGCGGTCAGTTTTAGACTTTAATCTTAAGCAGCGAGCTAAAATATTAGCTCTACTGCCGCAGCAGTCAGCGTTAAGCTTTCCTTTTTCCGTCAGTGAAATAGTTATGCTCGGTCGCTACTCACATCGCACAGGGAATCGAATAGACTGTGCCATTACCGATAGGTTATTGGATCTGATGCATTTAACTGCGTTAGCAGGGCGCCCTTATACTTCCCTTTCTGGCGGTGAAAAGCAGCGGGTACAACTTGCTAGAGTACTATCACAATTGGTCTTGACAGAAGATCTCGCACTGCATCGTGGCAGCGTTTTATTGCTTGATGAACCCGTGTCTTCGTTGGATTTATTGCATCAGTCAAGCTTAATGAAGGTACTTAAACAATTATGTGATACAGGCCTAGCGGTTGCAGTGGTATTACATGATTTGAATCTGGCAGCGGCCTACGCTGACCAATGCGCTCTTCTCAAAAAAGGAAAATTAATTGCCTCAGGCACCGTCGAGGAAGTGATGACGGCGCCATTGATTAAGCAGGCTTACGGTATTGATGTTGATATTATCCTACACCCCAAAACGGCTAAGCCCCTCGTCATACGGGATCATTGATTAGTATGTGGTTAGTTAAACGTATTAAGTGGCCATTGCTGAGTGTGCTGTTTTGTTTAGCGTGTCCCTTTAGTTTTGCCCGTTCAATTTTTCTCATTGATGATTTGGGTGCTGAAGTTTTACTGTCGCAGCCAGCGAAAAGCATTGTTTTATTGGGGCCCAATTTAGTTGAAAGTGCATTCGCTATTGCTGCTGCTGACGCTATTATTGGCGTTTCTGAGTATTCAGATTTCCCTTTGGCGGCAAAAAAGATTCCTCGGGTGGCCTCATACAACACCATTAACTACGAACAAATATTAGCCTCAAAGCCCGACTTAATTGTTATTTGGGCTTCAGGATTTGGTGCAGATAAAATACAAAAGTTACGTGATCTAGGCCTGACGGTATTTGCATCAGAGCCACAAACGCTCGCAGATATTGGGCAACTATTGCGTACTTTGGGAATATTGACTGGGCATGTCCTTTTGGCTGAGCAAGCCGCTACTGACTATGAGGAAAAATTAGCCCAATTGGCGCGACAATATCGACAGCAACGACCTGTAAGTGTTTTTTATCAAATTGGGCATCAACCCATGCAGACATTGAACGGCCAGCATATTGTCAGTGATGTGATAAGACTCTGTGGGGGCATTAATGTATTTGCTGAACAACCAGAAATAGCTCCAAAAGTCACTATAGAAGCTGTAATAGCCGTGAATCCAGAGGTTATAATGGCCGGTGTTTCTGATCAGAAAAAGCCTGCTTGGTTTGATGATTGGTACACATGGCCAATGATTACCGCCGTCAAAAAAAACCAGCTTTTTATCGTTAATTCAAATACCATGGTCAGGCATGCACCACGTATTCTTGAAGGGGCCAAGCAATTATGTCATTTCTTGGATCAAGTTAGGTCATCTGTTGAGGTTAACGTTGAATAAGCTACCAGCCCAAAACGATGACGAAGACGACGAAGATGATAATCGTGGTAATCGTATGGCTTCAACACATTCAGACCCTGTAAATGTGTCACCTGAGGCGGAGTTACAGTCGATCAGCGCGCACCCATATCAACGGCTTACTCCCGATGTGGTTATTGATGCCGTTGAGTCAACTGAGCGTTTTTCTGATGCGAGAATTCTTGCACTCAACAGTTATGAAAATCGTGTTTATCAAGTCGGTATTGAAGAATCAGAACCGGTTATCGTAAAGTTTTATCGACCTGAGCGATGGACTAAAGAGCAAATCATTGAAGAGCATGCTTTTACCCAACAGCTTTATGATTTGGACATTCCAGTTGTACCACCATTAAAAATTAATCGCGGTGATCAGCCAACTCTGAGTCAATATAACGACTTTTATTTTTCAATTTATACCCGTCAAGGGGGCAGAGCGCCAGAATTAGATAACCTTGACCACCTTTACCAGCTAGGCCAGTTTATTGGCCGAATTCATGCGGTTGGCGCGAGCTATCAGTTCAAATACAGAGTTGATTTGCGGGTGCATGATCTTGGTTATAAAAGCGTGGCTTATTTACTCGACAATGCTTTTATTCCAGAAGATTTACGTGCAGCTTACCAGTCAATTACGGGCCAATTGCTTGCGGCTATAGATGCCTGCTCGCCCGATGACTTGCGATTTAAGCGATTAAGTCTTCATGGAGATTGTCATCCTGGCAACGTTTTATGGCGCGATGACCGGCCTCACTTTGTTGATTTTGATGACGCTATGACCGGCCCAGCGATTCAAGATTTATGGATGTTACTTTCAGGTGACCGTCTAAACAAGCAACTACAGCTGAGTGAGATTATCGAAGGTTATGAGGCTTTTTACCCTTTTGATACCGCCGAGTTAAGCTTGATTGAGCCACTCAGAGCATTAAGAGTCTTGCACTACAGTGCTTGGCTAGCCAGACGCTGGAATGATCCTGCTTTTCCGATCAGTTTTCCTTGGTTTAATACAGAGCGGTATTGGTCTGAACATATCCTTGAGCTCAAGGAGTTGGTGTCGTCTTTGGCCGAGCCCAGCTTGACATTGCCTGACTCAATTTAACTGCAATAAGGGCAGATAAACGATTAATTATTGACCCAAACGGCCGTTTTTCGGTTTAACATCGATGATCGATGACCTTTTACGCTTATTGTTTATGTTTATCTGGTCGATATAATGGATGTTATTGACGTTGTTGATACAATACAACGTATGAGCCGTATATACCTTTAACTCACGATGAAAACAACTAATCGCTTCTGAGGCAAATTGAAATGGGCGCACAAGCTGCACAAGTGTTAACCGAACAAGAAGAAAAAAACGCCATTGCTGATTCTATTCTGCAAGGGATCATTGAAATGCAACCTCGTTTACGCGAGCGTGCTAGCAAGGCTAAAGAAGATCGACGTGTACCTCAAGAGAGTGTTCAAGAGTTACAGGATCTGGGATTCTTTTTAGCAATGCAGCCTAAACGCTATGGTGGTTATGAACTCGACCCTCAGCATTTTTTCAAATTTAGCATGGCTATCGCAGAAGGTTGCATGTCAACTTCCTGGGCAATGGGCATTGTGGCAGTCCATCCTTTTCAGCTTGCGCTAATGGACGACAAAGCACAGCAAGACGTTTGGGCTGATGATATTCATACTCGGGTCAGTTCCTCGTACGCGCCAATGGGAATGGCTGAACCGGTGGAAGGTGGTTTCAAGTTCAGCGGTCGATGGGGTTGGTCAAGTGGTTCAGGGCATTGCACCTGGGCTTTGCTCGGAGGAATAATTCCTGGTGAAGGTTACCGCACATTTTTGGTGCCAAATTCAGACTACGAAATAGCGGATACCTGGCAGGTCATGGGACTTCAGGGAACGGGCAGCAACGACGTCATTGTCAAAGATGTGTTTGTACCCGACCACAGAACCCATAAGCAAATGGACGGTTTTAACCTCACCAACCCAGGCTATGAGGTCAACAAGGCGCCCGTTTATAAAATTCCTTGGGGTCAAGTGTTTGCTCGAACGGTTTGTACGCCAGCGATCGGTTCTTGTAAAGAAGCCCTTCGATTGTATAAAGAGTTAGTTAAAAATAAAGCCAGTGCAGATCCGACTAAACTTGCTGGTGATGTTGGTACCAATGAGCGTATTGCCTTTGCAGCTAATGGCATTGATGAAATGGAATGTATTTTAATGCGCAACTTTGATCGCATGATGGAGTATGTTGATGCCGGTGAAGAGATCCCTATGGATGAGCGCATTATGTACCGTTATCAGTCATCGTTAATTATTGAAAAGAGTATAGCGGTCGTTGATCATTTATTTAACGTTGCCGGTGGTGGTTCGGTTTTCCTTAATAGTGAGATTCAGCAACGTTTTCTAGATATTCATACGGCCAGAGCACACGTTGCAAATAATCCAACCAGCTTCAGTCGTAATTTAGGGGCTACTCAACTTGGTCTCGATAACGGCGACGCGTTTTTATAAGCGAGCGAATAAAAAAAACCCGATTATTAAATCGGGTTTTTTTTTGGCTTAATTATTTATTTAATGAGCAATAAGTTATTGAGACTGAGTCAGGGCAAATAACTACTGGTTGTTAAGGTCTGTTAACCACCGCGTAAACGCTCAATAGCTTTCATTGCTAATGCATCATCAGCAGGGTCTTCAGGGATAGGAAAAGTGATTCTTTTGGTTAGCCCTTGATACCGATCGATCATGACCTCAGCAATATTGTCGTAAGTGCCTTTAGGAACAAATTCTTGCAGCATTTCATCAGATAGAATGTCTTTCATGACGGACCAGTTACCTTGGCGGGTCATGTCTAGTAGTTGCTGCCCTTTTTCCTGCCAGCCGAAAAGCTCAAGACTTGGCCAGTAAGCCGGTGTGGAGTACAGAAAACCAAGTAAGCCTCGTTGCTTTTCCCATTCTGCATCGACGGTGGCTTGATCCTTACCCGTTGCGGTCAGCGGACCAAGAATTAACTTAAAGTCATCGTCATCACCGCTTCTACCCGTGCGGGCA
>MDSY01063516.1_pt1 | contig 24940 bp, 41 predicted proteins | sample 811131 | NCBI WGS metagenome assembly MDSY01 (sample SAMN05326643, study PRJNA326480) | marine metagenome | isolation source: seawater | place: Atlantic Ocean: South West | collected 2010
CTATATCTATTAAATATTCTACATTGGAAAGTTGTGGTAACCAACCGTTACCACCATCTTGCCTTGCTTGTATAAAGTTAAGTGAGTAAATACCGCCGTGTGTCCCATCATCAGAAGTTCTTTTGGGATTTAGTTTACCTAAGAGACTGCCGTTAAATCGAATAGCCACTATGAGATCTCTTGAAACGAGCAGACAGCCTCAAGGTCTGATGCTGCGCTTGCAGTCAGTCTTAATGCGTCGCCTTCTTGTAAAAAGATTGACTTGCTTAGTACATCGATTGTAGTATCAGCTGGCACATTAATTGTCTTTGCAATATGATATGCGGTTGAGCTTCTGTATACGTCGACGTTAACCGTAGCATCATTAGTACCATCAACATTTGATATGTATAAAGCAGTAACTTTATATATTTTATTGCTTGATGATGAATTAGTGACGATAGCCGAAGGCGATGTGCCTATTGCCTGAACTGCTAATTTCCCTACAGCTGTAGAGACATTAAATATATTTGGGTTTGCCATTAATCATCTCCTGACAATATTGTATTGTATGTAATAATAGCACCTGTTGCTCGATCAATCACGTAATCAGAATCTATTAACGCAATGACTGCCGCTGAATCGGTACCACCACCAACACCGGCTGCAAGTGCTCCAGCAGTAAGGTTAGCATCAGCATCAATTTCTTTTGCTAGCTTTGCAAGTAAACGGTTTCTGGTATTCGACATAATTTAATCTCTATGAAAGTAATATTATCTATTTATACCTTAAAGCTTCTTCGAGTTGGACAAATAGATATTCTTCTAGATCATCTTCATTGGCCTGATACCGAATGCCGATACCACCTTTGTCATTCCATGCTTTGATGTTCGAAGGCTTATCGTCAATCAAGATGTTTGGCTTACCATCAAAAGGTGCAGTCGCATAGTTCTCTTTACGGCCAGTCACGATAAACCGATCTGCGCCAGGAAACCATTCATGATCTTCTAACCAACGACGCTTCCAATATGCTGAGTTATCACGATCACCACGCAATGGTGATGTGTTGATTGCCCAGTCTATTCCACGTGTAAGGACACGTATATGCTGAACTAGCTGTTCAGACGTGTCATATGGGTCAAGTGTATAGAAGAAGTTAGTACCTTGAAGATCAAGGATTGATTTCTCTTTCACTAGTTTCCAATGTGGCACTCCGTGAAACCGTTCGAGGCCTCCGAAGAAGTCAGCGATTACGCCATCCATATCTACATATATCATTTTTCTCTTATCCATACTGAGTCAGTAGCAAGTCTGAAGCTACCGAGAAATTCAAAATTATAACCTGGTCCCCATTGTTCTGGTGCGACCATGCTCACCCACGTGGCGCCATCTTCTTTCTTATACAGATGGTAGACTTCACCAACCTTTGGGCTAAAACTAATATTGGCTGTATAGATCAACTCATTGTCTGCAGCAGTCTCTACTAGTTTCTTAAATTCTGCTTCAAGCTCTTCGTACCGAGTCTTGAGTTTATCCTGTGCTTCCTTCACTTTGACTTCACGATAGTCTTTTGTGTCAGGTAGCGTGATCGCTGGAGCAGCAACGTTATCACCATATGCCATGGTCATCTTGTTACTCGCTACACGATCTGGTTTCTTCACTTATCTTCCTTTAGTACATCGGCCATCTTATGATTTTCTTGTGCATGACCTCTTTCATCTGCTCGTACTGCAACAACTACATCGCGCAACTTTGCATCTGCTTTTAATCCATAATAATTTTTTGCAATATCTGGTGCATCAATGTTTTTTATCTTGCCTGCATCGATAGCTTTCAAATAAGATGTATAACTTATTACTGCCTGTTCTTCAAAGTATCCAACCATCCTGTGTGCAACTATTGGAAAGAAAATGTATAAAAACATATAGAAATGCCAGAATAAAAATTGTGCAGTAATAATCATCCAACGTTCAAACCAATTAGGTTTCGCTATCTCAATGAATATCATGAGATGCATACGTTCGTTTTCTGCTTCTGCTAGTAATGTTTTAATCCAGCCTCTATCATCTGGTCTCATTTTTCTTAGACTACGTAAATGGTTCCACATACCTGCAACCATACCAGGAACTCCAGCAACAGTTTCTAATACAACTGCTCTGTGTCCGTAACGTTTAGCAAAGAAAGTATCTGCGATCCAACGTAAGCGCATCGTAAACCACAATGCAGTCTTATCACCGAAGCTTTCTGGTTTTCTATGTTTCATTTATTTTTTCCCATATCCACTCATGGCAATAAAACATTACACTACCTGCAGGTATGCTCGCTACAGATAAACCGAATGTATACCACAAGTCTCCGCCTGTAATAATAGCATAACTCATAAACCATACTAGACCAGTTAACTGCCATGTACAAGTTTTTACTACACGTCGTGTATTTATTCTCATGCAAAATACCTCACTAAGGCAGTCAATAGCATGAAACCTATCACAGAATTAAGTAGTATCAGAGCTCGGTCTTTCCATATCAAGCTTACGTAGAGCCAACCACATGCAGAAATCCACGAAAAGATCACATCATAAATCCGTGGCACTTCTTCTATAGAACGAACTGCGACGGCCAGTAGAAGGAACAACGTAGCTATCCACTTAATCAAAGTGACATAGTCGAAAGGCTTCTTCATGAAGCCTTCCGGTATTCTTCCATCTTAATCAGATGGGTCATGTAGACGGTCATCATCTGAACCGCCTTGAGCGAAGACTCATACTCAAACAAAGCCCACTCGAAGTTTTTGATCTGCCCATCGTCAAAGGCATTCTTCGCAATGCCGTCAGCTAAAACCTTTTTAAATTCACTTGAAATATTCATTACCACTTTACCTCGTTAAGATCGACGACTTCGTCATCTAATGTAACATTACCTTTGCTAGTAGTCACTTCACCATTCTTGACAGCAGCCTTGAACTCTTTGTAGCTGTCGTATAGAGTTTCAATCAGTGTACCTTCAGCATCAAAGGTCCAGAACTCACACTTACCTTTTCTGCTTTTGTAACCAAGTGAAGGTGCAAGACCACAAATCATTTCATCAGTTTCGATATCGATAACACGGAAGTCATCATACAACTCGCCATCCATCGGGCAGTTGTTTTTAAGGATTACGTAGTTCTTATCACCATCGACAACACCCATCTTTACAAGATAAGCGATACGACCCTTAAGCTTGAGCATGCGGCTCTTGAGACCACGATCAGTACAGAACCAGTCAAAGAAACCAAAACAATCGTTTTCAGTTGTGCCTACAGGATCTGCCAAGAACTCGTTGATGGTAATATTCATAATGTATCTCCTCATTGATTATGGTACCATTATACCAAACCAGTCAGAGATGTACACACTTTTTTTAAATTTTTTTCAAAAAAGTTTTTGTAATGATATCAAAAACTTATGGCCAAAACTTACGGCGATTATACTTTTCGATTGTTTCATGCAGCATCTGTGTCCAGTTATCGCGATGCTCTTTAAAGACAAGCGGCTCATGATCGTCAACATCCATGACAACCGCTAGGTTTGTGACAGGCATGCCAGTACGCTCTTCGAACATAATCGCGTATGCAGCCATTTGACAGAAGTAATTTGAAATCTTTTCTTTCTTCTTTGGATACCGTGAGGTCTTCCAATCAAGTATTGAGACTACACCATCGAATTCAGCAATAGCATCACAACGCCCAGCCAGCTGCAGATGCTTACTGTACAAAGGAACTTCAATACCAAAGATACGCCCAATTCTGGAGTCGAGTATGGGCTGAATATTGGCCAAGCTTTGGCGAATGTGTGGGAGATATTCTGTCGTATCTTTTCCATCTAAATAGTCCTCAATAATAGAATGCACTTTCGTGCCTCTACTTGAAGCACGACCACTTACTCTGTTAGCTTCCTCTTCGCCGACACGATTTCTCCAGGCTTGAATGGCTTCTTCGTTTAGGATACTTAGGACAGTAGTAACACTAGGAAATGCACCATCAGGGGTGGTGTATAATCTACCGCTGTCAGTAGACTCAGCGTCTAAGTCATCGTATCCAAGATCAATTTTTTCATGATGAAATACTTTCATATTTATACTTTTATCGTGCTTCCACGCCCTGCATTTTTCTTTATTTGCTTTAGCTTATCTTGCCACTCTGAACCAGCACGAGTCATTGTACTCTTATGATCAGAGATAGGATTCAACGGTTGAAGTTGAATCTTGAGATGCGGGTTGTCTTCCTTGAATTGATCTAGATCAACTACACTCATCTGATGTTCAACAATCTCATCGGTATCTTTATTTCGAAAAACATATGTTGGCATTACTCTTCAATCTCCCATCGCGATTGATATTCTAGTGCGTGACGACACGCGTGGATATAATCTTTATCCTCATCTGATAAGACAGACCAGAATTTAGTAATAGTATATATGTGTTCATCAACCTCAAACTGTCTCTCTAAGTGTTTGTTGGACTCCATCATCTCTTGTAACTGGTCCATCCGCGCTTTGATCTTGTCTCTGACTCCCATTAAACCACTCCGGAATTGGTCGTTTTGTCCAGTTCATACTGAACCTCTCTTGCTTTGTCTGATAGAACATCCTATAAGACTTAACTGGATCCTCGGGGAACATACACTCAGGATTTGACGTCATCGCTAAACGGAATGGTGTCATCGGTCCTTCTTTAATATTTCGTGGAAGTTCCATTAAGTAAGGTATCAACTCTGATGATTTATGCACCTTATTATATCGATAGGTATATTCATCACAGAGAGCAACAAAGTGAACAAGATGCCAACCATAGTTTGTAGTCGACTCCATCGTCCACTGTGTGCACGGGTGACCCACGTGTACGGCTGCATACAGATTCTCTTCGCGGTCGCCAGTCAGACGCCAATACTTGACGTTAGTCTTACCTGACTTTGACGGTCGACGAATTTCAATACCATCGAGAACGCGATGAGCGGTTGACAACATTTGAGCAGACTCAACTACCATCTTGACTACATGTTTATCACATTGTTGTCGTGCAGCTGTGTCTGGATTTTGATCCAATATAAACAAATTCATAATATAATATTATACCATATTTTAAGCACTAAGTAAACCAGGAAATGCTTCATTGACTAAAGCTTTTGTAAGAGGCTTAATTGTTTCTTTGTTTATCATTGCGACAACAAGCTCAGCATCGCCTGGATGGATACCTTCGAGGATGCCAAGAAAGATACTTTCTCGTTTGTAAGCTGGTAATCTATCACCCTCGCCACCTTTAAATAGATACTTAAACTTGCGATTTTCGCGGAGGATGGATGCCGCGGCAGATTCTGGTCGAGCTGCAGTATATGGAGGTGATCCTCCAGGCAAATTCCATTTAACAATCGGATCCATAGATCCTTTAATGATATCTTTGAGAGCCCAAGATTCATTGTCTTTTAAGATCTGAACCTTATCTGCTTTCTTCTTTGTTTCTCTTAGTTTTTCAATCACTTCATGTGGTAGTAGCATTAGATAAACTCCTCTATGCATTCAATCAACATTTTGCACTGCTTATTTATAAGATATGGAAGTACCTTACCTTTGTTGTGCCATGGATCTTGTTCACCATAGCTTTCTAAAATCTGATCTTTTAGATGCTGTGGCGTACGCGTGAGATCGATCAGCATCTGATTACGCTGATAGTTTCTATACCATGGCTTCGAAGTATCGGCCTTCTCAACACCATTAAAGATATCGACCAATTTCTTTTGAGTAACAGGAGTCTGACGTAGACCCTCGACAAATACGTTATCATCAGATAGTACATTAGGTACACCATCACCTGTATCACCTCTAATTATTTTCTCGACGAGTTTGAGACGTGGATTTTCCTCTACAACAAACTTTTTCAGAAGTGGAGAGAACTGCTTGACGTTATCATATTGCTGTAACTGTTTGAAGTCACCATCAGCTGATATAATCATAACACCTTCGTGCATACCAAATTCTTGTGTCTGCTCTACAAGAGTACCAATTACATCATCAGCCTCACAACCTTCGATGTGAACAACCTTATAGGGAAAGTTATCTTTGATCTCCTCACGGACTTTATTAATAATCTCGAATGCCTTTGGCCAGTCGAATGTAGACTCTTCACGATTCTTACGACGGTTTGCTTTGTATTGTGGAAATGCACCACGACGCCAGTTGTTTGCACCATCTGCAGCAATAACAACTTCACCATAGTCGTTGAACTTTGACTTATACATACGTATGGTATTGAGGATCATATGACGAATGAGATCTTCACTCAATGTCTTTTCGATAGCGACAGCACTGACTGCAATACCATTATAGTCGATAATTAACATGGGTACTCCATCTTCCCGGTGAATAACTCTACCATTATACACCGGTTTTGTGAACATGTACACTACTTTTTTAGGTGTGACGCATGAATCTTACAACCAATGAATGCATTGTAATATTCGTCTGAGAGGAGAACATCGTTCTCAAATTGAAATTTAGCTTCATAGTAAGAGCATTCACCCTTGGTACTACAAAGCTTTAGGATTTCTCTTTTATAATTGTCGTGTCCTTTGGACTCCACAAGTCTTTGGACTTCAACGTTCGAACCAAAGTAATCACGCCAATCGGACTCAATGCGAGTGCGGATCCGACGCTTGCGAGCTTTTGTAACCGGTAGTACTTTGGGACGCCAGAAGAATTTTTTACCGATGTATTTTTTACCGGTATCGATTTCCGTGATTTGATACACAAATCCTTGATATTCGTCTGGCGTCTCCGTGAACGGTTTGTCCTCATATATCCACATGCATTTATATATCATCCCCTTCGGATAGATCCTCCGGTTCAACGCGACGGCCACAAGCGGGGCAAAACTCGATACTAGCATGTTCCTCAGTGACAACATGCGTCTCAGTATCGCAGTATTCACACATGATCCTGTATTGCTTCATGCAACTTTTTCCCAGCCCCACTCGCCTTCCATGCCGACGACAGAATATTCCGTGACACGCTTCTCAAAGAAGTTATCATGTGACGCACCGTTCAATACCCAGTCAAGCCATGGTAGTGGATTGTCCTTTGCCTTGAACTTTGGTTTGAGACCAAGTTGTAGTAGACGTCGGTCTGCAATATGACGAATATACTGCTTAACATCATCTTTCGTCAGACCTTGGATGTCGTGACCGTTGTAAGCTAGGTCGATAAATTCATCCTCAAGCTTGACACCCTCGAGTGCCATTGTGTAGATCTTCGACTTGAGTTCATCATTCACAATCCGTGGGTGCTCATCACAGAACTCACGGAATAGTTTTGCATTACCTTGTACGTGCATTGTCTCGTCACGAATAGACCACTCAACAATAGTACCCATACCCTTCATCTTACCGAAGCGCTGGAAGTTTAGCAGCATAACGAATGATGCGAAGAGTGACATTCCTTCATTGAACACCGATTGGGCCAAAGCAAGGGCGAGACCGGTATGGGAACTAGTATCACCATGAGACATGAAATCAATCTTATCAGCCATTGCCTTATACTCAAGAAATGCATGGTATTCCTCATCTGGTAGTCCGAGTGTATCATTTAACAGTGCGTATGCTCTCTGGTGCACGCCCTCACGGGTGGCAAAAGATGACAACATATTTCTAATCTCATTGTTCTTAAACTTCGGAATCAAAAACTCATGATAGTTCTCACCGACCTGTACATCAGATTGAGTAAACAATCTCAAGACCTGGGTGATAAACTCTTTCTCAGACTCGGATAACTTTGTTCTCCAGTCCTGTACGTCTTCTGATAGTTCTGCTTCATCTTCGATCCAATGAATCTCTTCGTGCTTCTTCGTCATCTCGACGGCCCACGGATAGATGAATGGTTTGTATGTCTTAGAAATATTAAGTAATGACATCTTTGTCCTCTCTGGTTTTCCAAAAATATTCGTCGGTATCTCCTAATCGATAGGAGTACCCGTTTTCAACTTGATAAAAGTCTGTAGATACTTTAAAGTCTGGCATTAGAGGATCTTTCGGTGTTAGGCTATTATCGTATACACGCATCCTATTATTAGGATATGCTGCATACTGACCGTTCTCTAATTCCAGTATGTTAAAGCTCTTGTGTTCTTCTGGTATTTCTGATGTTGAATAGTCTATCTCATTAGCTGCTGGATGATAGTTATCCAGAGTGAATAAGTATGTCGCTTTCAATATTTGGTGATCTCTTGTGAAGATCTCAAAATCCATCGATCCGATGAATTGTTTATATATAGCAGTTACACCATAATCCATGCAATTCCAAAACTGCAAGTTATGTAATTCTAAGTCTAGTGTTGGTGTTTCTGGATCTTTTACAAAAGCACTAATCGGCAGTTTGTCGTATAGTGCACCATATTCTGGTAGGTATGTTTCAAAGTAAAATGCTCTTCCTGGCAATGACTTTGCTGTAACCCAATGTCCTTCTACAAACTCACCATGACCCGACTGGTGATCCATCAAATATTCTTTTCTTACCCATACTTTGACGTTGGGTAGATTGCATAACAAATCTGACATTATCCCTCACAAGCTCTACATTCATCTGTTTCAATAGGTGGCAATCCACACGTGACGCCTTCATTTGCAGTATTCAAATACTCCATCAGTTCATCGTATCCACCGACGTACTGACCTTCAATATATATTTGTGGAACTGTCTTGACCTTTCGGCCAGTTACTTCTGCGGCAGTCTTGCCGATCTCTTCAAGAGAGACATATTCATAATGAATACCACGGATATCTAGCTCATCTTTTGCTGCAGCACAGAAAGGACAATCTTTCTTTCCGTAAACAAGAGTTCGCATATCATCCTGTAGTGCTACTCTTTCAACCTTTTCTGAAACATTCTCTGCTCGAGATTTCGCTTCCGTTCTGAGATAGTAAAGTCCTTTAAGCTTTTCTTTCCATGCCTTGAGATGGACTTGATTAACATAAGCTTTCTCAGCGCCGGCTGGGAAAAATAGGTTGACCGACTGGCCCTGACAGATATACTTCTGCCTGTCAGCTGCATGCTGGACCACCCAATTCTGATCCAACTCCTGGGCCGTTTTGAAGATCGCCTTCTCGCCCTCAGTAAGTTCTGGCAGATGTTGGACCGAACCTTTGTTAGTAATGATTGATGTCCAGGTAGTTTCATTATTTATACCGTGAGCTTCAAGCACCGGCTCCAAATATTTATTTTTTACAAGATGTGATCCCGCTCTTGTCCTATGGGTGTAGGCATTAGCTTTGAGAGGTTCGATCGATGGTGAAGTTCCAACGATGAGACCGGAGGATGCGTTAGGAGCAATAGCCAATAGGTGAGCGAAACGTAAGCCGGTACCAAGTCCATCTAGATATTCTCCTCTTTGCAATGCTAGTCGTTCAGACTGCGCAACTGCTTTAGTCTTAATTGTATTAAATACGACTTTATTGATCTCTTGAGCCTTCTCAGATTCCCATGCAACCCCGTGCTTGTGGAGTAATGAGTGGAAGCCCATTGCTCCCAGACCAATTGATCTCTCTCTTTGTGCAGAATAGCGAGCTCGCGTAATTTCATCTGGTGCATTTTCAATAAAGTATTCAAGTACGTTGTCCAGCATCGTGACGAGATCTTCAATAATTGTGGTATTCTTCCACTCATCGTAGAACTCAAGATTGAGAGATGATAAGCAGCATACTGCTGTACGATCAGCAGAGGTAGGTAGATGTATCTCGTTACATAGATTTGAGCCATGAATTTTTAACCCCGCATCTTTCAGCGCCTGAGGCATTTTTCTATTTGCCTCGTCGATAAAATTCAAATAAGGTTCGCCTGTACGGAACCGAACCTCTATAATTCTTTCCCAAAGTTTACGAGCACTTACGGTCTCTGCAACTTCATCTTTACCAGGATCGATTAGATCCCAGTCTTTATTATCTATCACTGCTTGCATGAATGCATCAGTAATATTGATTGCATTGTGTAGGTTTAGTGCTTTACGTTGTACATCACCAGTAGGAATCCTCATATTAAGAAACTCTACGATGTCTGGATGTGATATCTCCATGTATGCAGCATACGAACCCTTTCTTGTCTTACCCTGACGATAAGCAATCATGTCTGCATCAACCGTATGCAAGAAAGGAATCGGTCCTGGTGCTTTATCTGATACAGTTCTTACATCGGACCAATGCCCGCCAACGCCGCCGCCCAAGACTGATAACCACCGAAGCTCAGAGCTATGACTAATAAGGCCATTAAGAGTATCAGGCACATAAGTGAGAAAGCACGAAATGGGTAATCCTTTATCTGCCGCAACGCCATTTGGAGCATTAGATAAAACAGGACTAGCAAACATAAACCACTTGCTACTAACATAATCATAAAGGCGTTTAGCAAGATCTCCATCCATCTCTCCTTTATAAGTTGACCATGCTTTGGCTGCACGAGCATAGGCTTCTTGTGGTGAAGTTTCATGTCCGCGCATATAAAAGTCTTTGAGCATACCTATCGCATAGTCAGTCAATAGGGCATCTCTCTTCTTATCAATTTTTATTGACATACAATTGTGCCTGAGTTAAAATTTTTTAAAGGTCTATTATATATCAGTACGCTATTCTTGTACACTGCTATTTGTAGTGTTTTTATCTTGAGGCGCAACGGCCTTCTCGTAGTATATTATGATTTCTTTTTGCTGGTTTATGTAGCGTCTAATATCAGCGATGTTTAATGCGAGATTTTCGTAGTCTCGCATACTTAAGACAACAATAGCGACTTCGCCATATTGTTCCTTAAATTCTTTGATGAACTGTTCGAGGTTTTGCTCATTGATGACACGTACGCGTGTGTCAGACAGTTGAACTGGCTTGGGTCTTGACATGATAGGAACTTCGGTCTTCTCAACCTTAGTTACTACTTTGATCTCCGGCTCCGGCCTCGGGATCAGGCTGCAACCAGTTAGGTAGAGGAACATCCCCGCTACCACCAGTATCTTCCATGATTCCGCGCCAAAGTTTTGCACTTGCGCCATTCATCTTACCTTCGAGTTGTTGAGCATCTCTTAATGCTTCTTGAACTAAATTGATTCTACTTAATTTACCACGAAGCTCGTCACCATAGGCCTCTGCCTTCTGTAACTGAACTTGTAATTCTTGATTGAGTGCAGCGAACTTTTGCATGTCTTGTTGGAGAGACTCAATCGAGGCTTTACTTGTCTCGAGAGCTGTTTCTAGTTTGGCGTTGTTTTCTTGGAGAGTAGCAATTCGCTCTTGCGTATCTTTATAGTACCACATTGCTCCGTAACCTACAGAGCCTAATACGGCCAAAATTATAATGAGAGCGTAAATTTTAATCATTCTGTATCTACGATGTACTTTCTAAATCGTTTCAATAGGACGGGAATCTGATCTTTCTTTCTACGTCGATCAGTGACGTTGACGGTTGTGAGGCGTGGACCCATTGCTGTTTGTGCTGGATTCGGAATGTTTGCAGTAGAGGTTCCGGGTACTTCTTCATTCTGAGCTGAACGAAGAGCCGCGGCAGTCGGTGCACCCTTCTCCCCTTTCTTTCTCATTCTTTCACCGCGACGTCTCTTTGCATGGATGTTAGCCCATAGGCCTTGTGACTTCTCGTTCATCTCTTTGGTCTTCTTTTTCATATCGTTTATGAATGCCCTGTAGACTGACGCTGGTCCAGCTTTTCCCATAACGCGTGCACGCTGTTCCATTGCTATGGCAGCTTGAATCTTATGTGCATGTGTCTTGCCTGATTTTTTAATTTTTGCAACTGACGCCTTTGCATCTTCGACTGTCGCAAACTTTAATCCGTGTATAGTTCCCTTAGGATTTTCATCCGTGTATAAGTCACTATGTTTTTTAGAGTTAGCAGGTTGACCTTTCTTTCTGGGTATTCTAGGATTACTGGCCATTTCCCCCTCCGTTTCCACCAGCGCCATTTCCGCCATTTCCATTGCCGCCGTTGCCGTTACCTGCTCCATTACCGTTACCGTTACCATTTCCGTTTCCATTACCATTTGATGGTTTCGGATCTGCCGGTTTTCCATTTCTAGATCCAAAGAATGGATATCTAAAATAGATCTGTTTACCACGTTTTTTTGGAACACACGACTTTGTTTTACTATCGTATTTTGTACCTGGTGGACATCGTAACTCTTTTAATTTTTTCATTTGATCAGCTCGTTAACACTGACATAGAGTTTCTGCCGAGTGCGAATATGCTCGGCCTCGTATATATCTATACCGAAGACGTCTCCAACCGGATAACAATCATCATGAATTCGTACCTTATCCTTAATATTCACAATATCATCACATGTTCCATTCAGAACTTTATCTTCTGACAATCTGTATACACCGGGTGATAACATGCCATCTTTCAATACAAACCACTCACTTGATTCTAGCATAATATCAAGTTGGTCGATGCCGCATTCTTCTAGAATCTTATCAAGTTGTTTATCACTCAGATTATATTTTTCTTTGATTAGAAAGAGCGCTGCAGCAAAACTTCCAAGCTTAGTGGATCCACCTGGAATCTTGCTGAGCAAGCGCTTAACGTTAGCAGCGAGGCGAATAAAAGGAGTATAAGAAGACTTTTTTTCATCATTATCTAACCTTACCGACTTATTTCTTTTACCATTTTCATCTATAACGCCGGTCTTATACGCATCCCAGTCTTTCCAGTCCATAACTAGCATGCGTATAAACCTGAATGTAAATGCTAAGTCTGCAGCTCTTTTAACTATTCCCATTTATTTTTCTCAATCTCTCTACAACCGCTTTATCCATTTTTATTTCTATTAGTTGATTATTATCAATATAATTTAAGAATATCAAAAACGGCTTAATGACTGGCCAGTGTCTTTCATCTAATTTTAATTTAAGAATATTCAAACCAGCTTCAATACCAAATGAGTTAAACACTACAATTAAATGATTCAGTATTAACCTATCAGCTAAATCATTATGATCTAAGTACCGATTGACAAGTCTTTTTATATACTTAAACCTTTTCAGATCTTCGTAGAAATCATCTACATCTGAAAAGGTTGGGTTATCATAGTGTTTAGCAGCATACAAAAATAAATTTTCTTCAGTTAACTCATTTAAAACAAGCATTATAATTCCATAAAAACGTTACTGAATTATATATGCTTACTTTGTTGAGATACCCCACCGACGTTTTTTCTTTGGAGCTGCTACATGTGTATGCTCTTCTTCACCATCATCATGATCATGAACTGTACCATCGTCATGGTGATGATGATCCATGTCGCCATCTTCATGTGAATGTTCTTCGTCGCCATGAGTGTGCACAAGAAGATCTTCAACCTCGGCAACTTCTTCCACTGGCTCAGGAGCAGGAGCAGCTGGTTCTGCTGTTGCACCATACCATTCGTCAATCATTGCTTGCGATAACTTCGCAGCTTTAAGTAACTCACCACTTGTTTCGTGGCGCCATCCCTTTGTAGTTGGGATTGCATTCTTTGGTCCTTTGATCATATAAGACCCCCTTACATGTTTTTATAGAAATTATTTGCTCTTTCAGATGCTGCCATTGCTTTTTGTGTGTTTTGTTTGGCGAATTTAGATTTCTTTTCATGTGATCTACCAGCATGATCGTGTGCATCTGCCGCCATCATATGTGCTACAGCATGGTCTCTATCTCCAGCAGCTCTGGCTTCATCGGCCTTTTTAGTATGATCTGAATAATGCATTTCATGTTTTGCAGCCATATCGTCATGAGAATCTTCATTAACGTCATCACTGAGAGCTTTACCTAACGCGTCAGCCTGCTTTGAGTGTGCCTTAACTCCTGACTTCAATTGTTTTTCGACGTCTTTAATGACTTTTTTGTCCTTATCATCAAGCTTTTCCATTAACTTATCATGGTTAGCAATAGCATATTTTTCTGCTTCAGCTTTTGTATCAAACAATTTTACTTCATTACCATCTTTATCGAATACACAAAACTTGCCGGGGTTCTTTTTACTCATAGCGACATGTTTTCTAGGATCCATGTCCTTATCTTCTTTCGGCATATACATCGACTGATATGAGTTAGTAATATTTTTTATCATCGATGCAAATGATTCAGTCTTTACACCTTTCTTTGTAACATCTTCAGGTGGATTAATAATCTTAGTATCACCTGGTGCACTCTTGTCAGTAGAATTCTTTGGTGACACCTTAGCTTTCTTTTCAGCCTTTGCGTTATCATCAGTTGCTTTCTTAATGTCTGCTCCTACTTCTTTCGGAGTATTCAGCATATCCATAGCGCCTTTAGATGCCTTTGATTTGTCATGTAAACCTTCAGGCTTAGTAGCACCTTTGTAATGCTCACCTCTATTTTCAAGTACGGAGAGCAACTTTTCTCTGATTGACATATCAGTAGACTCCTTTTTAATAACTTCTCTATCAACTGGCACCATACGTGTACGTCTTTTACCATCTGGCGCAGTATACATTTCTGGCTTTCTATCAGCTGATCTTACATTTTCATTCTTCGGATTCATGACAGCTGTTTCACCGCTTTCACCCTTTGGATCATCTTTACCAGATTTCTTAATGGCCTTTTTAATCGCCTTACGACGATTGTGTAGATACTTATCAGTGCCGTCTACATCACCATCATTATCAATATCAGCATCAGCCTGACCTACAGGATCTAATTTCTTTTCCATGACCTCTTGTGCAGCGTGGGCCAACGCTTCTAACTCTTTCTTCATCCGAAGACTCCTAATTGTGCTACTATTGACCCGACAACGGCCACCGTTATTACCCAAAATAATTTATTTATCACACATACAGTTCTGTGATTATCATCTACTTTCTTTTCAATTTGATCTAATTTTTCAGAATGCTTATTTAAGCGCTCATACATCCTCGCATGGTCTTCTTGCAAACTAATAATTTTTTCTTCTGCACGAGCCATTGCAACCATGGCGTCCGCTAGCTTATCTAATTTTTCTTCTATACGATCTAATCGTATATCATTTGATTCTGTCTCGTTAATCATTTACCATTTTACCTTATCTGCCCAATATGCAGCCGACATTTTTCCTTTTGCAATATTTTTTCTATGTCGCGCCTTAAATGATGCACGCTTCTTCTTCATTCTCTCTGACTCACCCTTCTTGGGATCACCAGCGGTCTCAGCTCCTTGTTGACCGAACCGAATTGTCTTTACCTTATCACCTGACTTAGCAACCACAATGTGGCTCTTTGTAGGATGACTAGGTGTACGCTTTGCTTTATTAAAACCAGTTACACCGGCTCTCGCAAGACGTGGATCCTTTTCTTCAAAGAACTGCTTAAACTTAACCAAACTCATGGCCTGCAATTCTTCTCATCTGTTTATTAAACTCTGTCTGATTTGGTTTCTTTTTATACAGCTTCTTAGTTAGACTACTGTTCTTCTTTCCTTTAATTCTCCAGTTGAATCCTTTCTTTTTATGTTCTGGGTCAGTAGTCTTTACAAGTCTTCTCTTGTACTGAGCTTCGTATGACTCTGGTCCTTTCGGTGCATCAGTACTACCACGCATTCCTTCTTCAACTTCGCCTGGTGTCATCTTCTTTGCATGCTTTCTTGCGTCATCAGTTCCTTCATCAGGAAGATATTTTTCAACAGCAAGATGCTTTGGCATCTGACCTTTCTTTATCATATCATTTAATGTATCCATCAAAAGATTTCCATCTCTTGGTGAAAGACCCATCATCTGTATAGCTTTTTGAACACCAGCTCTACCCATACCAGGATTCTTTTTTCTATAGTCAAGATACATACGAACCATTTTTTTCAGTTTTGGTTTCATAGCAATCTTATGAAGCCACCGCGGTACCATAGATGACGATGTTCCAGTCGTAGTTTCTACGAATTCCTTAAACCTTTTCATTTGCTAGCCTTAGTAATACCTGCCATACGGTTCATTTGCTTACGTCTATAATGTTTTTCAGCATCTTTAGCACCCATGTCTTTTGCAATATCTGCAGAGAACTTTTGGTGCTTATAATCAGATTTAGCTTTATCAGCATAGCGTTGTTTTAGATCCATTGAGATCTCACCTAATTTCTTTGGACGACCCTTCATCATATGAAGTTTCCCGTGTCTATCACGATCAGCCTTCTCTTTGTCTTGGCGTGCCTTCTGTAAAGGTGACATCATTCTCTGTGCCTGACTACCGTATACAGCTTCTTTCTTCAGCTTCGGTAATCCAAACTGATCATTCGGTACTGGCTCAGACTTAGGCTCTGAATGCTTCTTCATTGGTACAAGTTTTTTACCATCTTTACTAGGAACAACTGAAGCCTCATTAGTAGGAGCATTCTTTGTATTAGTTTTTTTGTATGCTTTCTTATCGGCTGTTGCTAATCTCTTAGCAAGTCCCTTTCTTCTTGCAGCATTCCGAGCATCATCATCCTTATTAGGATTTCCGTGATAGGTCACAACTTCATCCATCTCACGACCCTGAGCCTTGTTACGAAAAGCTTTTTTCACTTCGGCATCAGTGTGTCTCACAACACTCTTAATCATAGAAGGCTGCTTGACAATCTTACGAAGCTTTGCCATAATCTCTGCAGTGGACCTACCTGTCATAAATGTAGGTGGCAGTCCTTCAACATCAATTTTATACTGCACGGCTTCACCAAACTTTGCTCTGAGCTCTTTTAGTTTTTTCATTTTGGAAGCTTCCCACTTGACTTTGCTTTATTTTTAAATGCAGTACTCACCGCAGCAGCAGCGTCTGTAGGCTTCATACCTCTCTTACTTGCTTTCTTGTAAGCAGTACCAGGAGGAATTACACCTCGTCCATAGTTCTGCTTAACTGCAGCTGGATCTTGCTTAGCGTGATCTGCATCCCTGTCAGCCTTACGTTTCTTCATATAAGCTTGAACCGCAGGTGATTTAGACATAGAAAACTTAAGACGATCCTTAAACTTCTGATCAAATGACTTTGCTTCTCTAGCTAGCCTATCAGTAGCCCTTGCAATACCCTTCTGTCTCTTTACAGACTTCACATAGTCCTTACCAGACCGCTCAGGATTACTCATTGCTTTCTGTGCTGCACTATATGCCTTTGCTCCAGCATCTTGTGCTGCTTTCTTTACATAGCTACCGAGTGTACTCTTCTTGAGCTCATCAACTTGAACTGCTTCATTAGCACGTCTCTTCATCGTAACACCAGGCATGTAGTCACCAACTTTGTGACCATGCTTATCAAGAACACTCAGTACCTTCTCGCGAGGTGATGTATCAAGTTTGCGGAGTTGTTGACTGAACTTAGCTAGATGTTGACCTTTGTTCATGATATTGGCTCTACCAATATTCTCAATATGCTTGGCCGCAATGTGGAAATCTTTCTTATCCATGCCACCACTCTTATCAGCATATGACTTCAGTTCTTGAGCAGCTGATCTGTACATGTCTTTTGCTTCATTAACCTTCTGTGCATCACGTGCTTTCTTAGCTAATTGCTTTGCACGAGACATTGGTGACTGTTTAGTCTGGTCACTGTTCTTTGCAGCAGGCTTAGGTGGATCAGGTGTAAATGGAGGTTCGTTCTTCTGTTTCTCCTTTGCACGATTCACACCAACCATCATTGCTCTACGATGAGCTGCAGTGCGAGGAGCACTAACGTTTTCTTCCACAGATTCTTTTTGTGCGTCACGAGCCGACAAGTAAGCAGCAACCGCCATTTCGCGACGCTCTTTGTCAGACTTACCCTTAAATTGTGGAGCGTTAGAGTCTTGGAAGTCCTTCACCCATGCTCCCATTCCGTCTTTTACTGATAATGGCATTTTTGTTTCCTATTACAAGTTCTGAATTGCTTCTAATTTATTTTTTACTTGCCCGTACTTTTGCAGCAAGATCCTTGTCAGCTTTACCCCAAGTACCTGACGATTTTGTTACGAATGAGTTAACCCTTGCCATTGCCCATTGTTGCGGAGTTGTTCCTGGTCTATGACCAGTCTTCCAAGCGGCCATTCCTCTATTGTAGACCTGCCTTAAAACACCAAGTGGCATGCCAGACTTTTCGGCTTTCTTTTTTAAGCCAGAGGTTGCTGTCTCACCGAGATACTGTTTAAATTTAATCATGCGCTGGTAGTTCCTCTGTTAATTCTTCTAGTTCTAGCCGTTCGAGCTCTGTCTAATATTGAATCTTGACGCTTCTTATCTGCCGCATCTCTTCTTCTCTCAATTTCTCTTTCACGCGATATTCTAGCACGTGCCTGGGCAACTGTTTGTTCGCCGTACATATCTTTAAATTTCTTAGTATGTTTTGATGGTTTTGTTTTTCCGGTTGCATCACCTGGTGCTGGCTTATATGCTGCAGGATTATCATCGGCCATCTTACTTTGTTTTTTAAACTGTGCGTCTCTTTTAGCCTTAGTCGACTTCGACAAACCTTTATGATAGGCTGCTGGTTGCGAACCCTTGCGATCCTTAATGTCTGGATCTTGTCTAGACTTATCTTGTTCTGCAACTTGACTTTCAACTTCAACTGGCTCAATCGCATCAAGCCACTTACGATAAGTATTACCAGATCCTTCAACAATGACATAATTAGAGCCAAGTGATTTAATCTTAGCCAACTCACCTGTATCCTTTATTACGACCTGATCGCCTTCCTCAAATAACTCACCGCTTACATATGATTCCCTAACATCAGACACAGACTTGAGTTGAATATGTTTTGTATATTCATTTGTCTCTTTGAGCCCCATGCCTTTACGAACCATATTGTAAATGGCTTTCGTTTCTGAGTTCGACACATTCCGTGGAACACCTTGACTAAATTTTGTGAAGTCACCTGATGCGGCAGCCCCTCTCATCTTAGATGCTGACATGCCTTCTACACCTTCGGCATCTGGATCTCGGTCTCCAGCAGACACGACATTGATTTTATTAAAGTTGTAAAATCCGTGACGACCTTTCTGACCGTTGTACTTCTCGAGGAGTGTGCTAAACTCTCTGACTCGATCTGATCCGACGACCATAACAAGAGTCTTATAGCCTTCTTTATATAACTCAGATGCTGCATTCATTGCATTCTTTACGTTGTTATTCACCATCACGGATCTCGCATGCTTTGGAAACATCTTGCGGATAGCTTTGACTTTATCCTTATATGCAAGAGGATTCTTCTTTGCGTCCTGTGATTGTGATACAAAAATTCTATACGGGTTTCTACCTGCCTTCGCAGCCAAAGCATTAAAGAGTTTTTCATGACCTGTAGTAGGAGGATTCATTCTACCAAATGTAAAGTAGACTGACTTTTCCTCTTCAACAAGAAAGCTCTTAAACGAATTAATCACTTACTTTCTTCCTCGTTTTCTTGCTAGCTCGGCCCGACGAACTTTCGGGAAAGTCTTTCTTACAAGCATTTCAATTCTTTTCTTGATAGCAGGTCTTTCTAATCTCTTTTCTATCTCTTGACGACGAGCATAACTTAAATCGCTTTTTGGAATATCTTTTATAAATCTTTTCATGAGCAATGTACGAACCTGCTTTCTGGTTCTCTTCATTAATTTTTCTTTTGATGCAATCCTGCGCTTTGCGAGCTCACGGCCTCGCTTAATTTTGTACTTGAGTTTTTTCATTTGGCGCTTGCGCTGCATGCGTTGCTGAACAGTTAAAGCCTCATCAACTTCTGTGTTCTCACATGCAAAAGCGCCTCTTCTTCTTCGGTAGGCACGATAGTTAACTAGCTCGTCCTCGCCTGGACGATACTCTACCGTGTACATGTCTTTAAAGCTAAGTAGTTTAGCCATGGCTTCCTCTGGTTTTTCCCATCTATATACTACGAACGGCGTGGCGTTTGCCAACCTTTCAAAATGTCTGGGCTAAAGTTGGCGTATGAAAATTCCATACGATCAACAATCTTAACCGCATCACCACCAAGTTGATCTATGGCCACATAGCCTTCTGATCCTGTGGTTTTGTAACCGTTCTTTGTCTTTAGAAACGTTGATATTTTATTAAAACGGTCTAATATATTTATCAGTTTTAGTTTCGCCAGAATGATAACTTTTTGCAAATCGAACATTTTTTGCAAAGAAGCTTGGTTCTTGGCTGAAAAGAAATCTAATATTTCTTTTAACGCCTTCTGCTGAGTAGCTTTCCCAGCTGGAGTCGTTCTCTTATCGATTTCTTTTTGGTATTTACCTTTGATGAAGGTAATGAGTTTTCTCGTGTGCGCTCGAGTGTCAGTAACAACTGTGCCTGATCGTACGTAGGTGTTGTTAAATTGTTCAATGTGTTGCGCAAGTTTTTGATTCGATTCGAGCTCCCTAAGAGTCGAACCTGCGATTTGGTTAAATAGCACCCCAGCTTGTTTAAGATAGCCATTTACTTCCTCCGTGTCTTTTGAAGACATCGTATAGGAAGTCATGTCTCGCAACATGGCGTCTTGTGACCATACGTTTTTTGTTGTTTTAAACTTCGAGACATCTACTCCATACGATGCTTTGAGTGTTTCGAATGTCTTGCCACTATAGGAGGTATGCCATACGACTCCTATCTTGGCTTGTTTAATCTCTTTTGCCATTTCCGTATCTGCCGGTACCGCATAGATGATCGTGTTAGGATGGAAAGTAACATAGGACTTTCCTTTGATTTTCTTAGTTTGTATATCGTTGCTTGAGAATAAAAAATCGCCTTGAACCACGCCTCGTATGCCAAGAGCCGGCAAATAAGCCAAAGCTTGCTTAAGCTTTGCATTTAAATCTCCACTTGTGTCCGCATCAATGTCTGCGTCAGTTTTGTATACCTTTGGGTTTTTATTGAAGATCCCTTTCTTCGCTACAAAAAATTTGCCATCACGAGGATCGGTACCAGCAAAAATAGCAGGAGCTCCATCCCATTTAACAGATACTCTACCATTGTGTTCTCCCGCAAATGTATCTCGAAGCGATCGCAATGCTAGGATCGCCTCACGTGTGCCCTTAACTCCACCGTATAGAACCTTGTCCTCGATGTGAGTCATATGTGTATTCTTCTGTTCTGTAATATGTTCTCTAAAACTCATTATGCTGCACTCACTTTGACATATACTGATGAATCATCGAGTTTCGATCCTGCATAGTTAACCATGTATGACATGAAATCGTCTTGCTGTTTTTTATTTGCAGTATGTAAAGCATGAGCTATATGTGTTACACCTAACTTAGCATGGATCCGATCAATACTAGCTGTTGCTAATCCTGATTCAAACTCTTCCTTTGTAATTGATTTATCAATCGCGTTCGCCATTGAAAATAATTTAGGGGCTTTCTTTGTACGTAAAATCGTTCTGGCCTCAGATTTAAGTTGAGCGTTTGTTGGTAGCTTCACTTTTAGAAAAGTATCTGCAGCGTAAAGTAGCTGTGAATAACCAGCTCTACCTCCTCTTGCTCCTTTTAAGATAATCTCCATATTCAGCGCACCCATAGAACTTGGTGCTCTGATATCAGCCTTTTTTGTTTTGTCAAAGAATACATCTCCGCCCTTACCTGACCAATATGTAGATTTTGCCTGTTCGGCTTTTACGCGAACTCGAGTAAAGACATGGCGATCAAGTTCTTTCTCTTCCATATTTAGAACTTCATGCTTAGCCTTAGCCTCAAGTCTATTAATTTGTTTAAGAGAAATACCTACAATATCTCTTGATACAAAATTCTTTGCAAGCGAAGCATTTAACATTTCAATTGAAGTTTGATCTAAAGCTGTTCTTACGTTAACCCCAGTCCTGATAGCCCAGATATCACCCGGATTCCATTTGTCATCGGTGAGCACAGGCTTACCTGAATTCTTAAATGCTGTTTTCTTCATAGCATAGATCGCTTTCATAGTAGATGATCCGCGATGAAACTTGTGCTGCTTTGTTACGAATCCTTCTTCAATGAGATGCTTTGCAGTTACATAGGCCGAGTAGTGCCATTCAGCTGCAGCCTTCATCATTTTCTCGTACGAAACATCTGTTTCGATATTGCTAGCGTATCCTTTTAGAAGCGCTGGTGTAAAATGCGGAAACTCTTTATTCTTTCCCTCGGCAAGCATTGCTTGTAGATATAAACATTGTAGAGACTCACCATCTGCTGTGTTACCAGTTGCTCCCGCACCTGCACCTTTACCACCAAAGACCGGTGATTTACCAACCTGATTAGACTGGATAATAGTCCCATCTTCCAATTCTAGTGGAAATGATTTTGTGGCATCATCGCTTTTAATAAAGGCTTTTACTGAATTTATGTTTTGAGCAATATTCTTTATTTTTAAGTCTTTACCCATAGTGTCGGTTACAGGATTTGTAGGACTTTGAATCACGTCAATAAGAATATTGAGACGCTTGTCTCCGTACTTGAACCACTCGGCTCGAGACATTGGCTTGAACACGGTCTTCTCCAGTAAGAATGCTTTAAATCTGAGCATAAAAATAGTACCACAATAAGTGTATTATGGTACTATTTATACGTTTATTAACGCTCGTAAATGTAAGCGTCAACCTCAGAAGCATTCTCGAGACCACCGACGATGTTGCCGAAGTAGTCGTAGGAGACAGGATTAGGACTATTCATCCACTCGTAATGCGGATGAGTCTTAATCATTTTTTTGAATGGACGCCGTCCACGAAGGACGAGACGATAGCGAAGGTCTGAACCGGCTTCTTTTTCATCAGCATTCATACCTTTTACTCGAAGGCGAAGTGACAGAATGTCACCATCGAAGTTTTTGTCAAGAGTCTTGAAGGTTCCAACGAAGCTTTCTGACATGCGATTTTTCATAATATATTCTCCTCAATTTGTAAGTCCATTATACTATATTAGAGAGATTTGTACATTATACTTTAGTATAACTCATGTCTCCCATGTTTCACAATCTTTGTAACAAAGGTTTCACGATTCTCATCGGCACACATTTCTGTTTCCTTTGTCTCGATTATGAAGTAATCATCAGGTAGCGAGCAGTTACACTCAGACGGACTGAATACAAACCACATGACGCCACCGATGACAAGTACTTCAAATAACCACTTCATAGACTATTCATTGACTCGCGAGCTTCGTCTTGAGCCTTTTGAATTACAGTTACATCAACAGGCTTTGTAACATGATTTGCAGCCTTACGCTCTTCTTTATTGAGAATATCTAAACTCAGAAGAATGAAGGAGCGGAACTTATTACGCTCTTGATACACGGTTTTATTGATAATCTCATATGCTGAGACATCAATGTCTTTGAAACCAGACTTTGATACACGCTGAGTTTCTTCTACGGTGATACCATTGCCGACAGACGAGTTGTCAGCCATATATGTTTTGATCTCAGCAGACACCTTTGTGCTGATTTTGTCACCTAAGACAATCTTAGCTTGATGCATTGCTTTGTCCATCGAGAACTGAAGATCTGAAGAAAGGCCAGCGCCTGATCCGTAGATCTTTTCCTCTGTATCACGTGGAAGATTGATATACCAATCTGGAATATTGTCAGGCAAATTACTTTTTACCTCAGGTGTAGGTGGTGTATCAACGACCTCGACTGCATCAGGAATAACCATGATACCTGGATCGTCTTGCGCAACCTCTTGTGTCAATTGACAACCGCCTAAAACGGCGAGGCTGGCAACCAGCCCCGCTAACTTTAAATTATTCATGCTGCCTCCGCAAATTCAACAGCAGTCTCGAGAGCATTGCGCTTACGAGTTTGATTAGCGCCAAACCAAGATGAATACAGACGATTGTCTGCGTTACGACCTTGGACATGATCAGTGATAAAAGTCACTGAGTTATATGCCTGCCACCAAGATCCTTCTGCGAACTCTGCACCAGGCTGAGTTTCGAGAACCTCAAGGCATGCTCGCGCATTCCGTGACAACGTCTCAGCAGACAGTTTCTTGTCTTGTACACGCTTATCAGAAGTCCGTGGGAATACGGTGTTGTAGTACTCAATGAGTGAATCCATCGAGAAGCGCTTACCGCCAAGATACTCTGCCATCTCACGATAGGTCTTGAGTTTCTCAGAAGCAATTCCAAGAGCTTGCTTGACTTCACCAGGATTGAACTCAACACGGTGACCGACTTTGATCGAACGCTCAGATTCCATTCCGAGAGACAACGACAAAGTATTGTTGCATACAACACGAATTGGTGTGAAGCGTACGTCAATTGACTTACCGTATTGATGGGGGTTAGAGAATAGAAGATAAGATTCGACCTCATCTCCTCCAAAGAGATCAAAAGATTCTTTGACCTTTGCTAAGGCCCAAACCATCTGACCGTCACGAAGAGATCCAGCAGTGTGCATCTCCATGTTACCAGCGAGAACGTACTCACCGAAGAACTCGAATGCCTGCTCGTTCTGAACAGGATTCCAATCTTTACCGACGTTGGTCAATACGCGACCGTCAGTAGAACGAACAAGTGCCTTCTGGCCAGTAGGAATGCGTTCGCCGTTGAAATCGACGAAAGACTCACATTCCTGAACTGTCCAATCAACACCAGCCTTTTCCATCATCTGAACTGGAGTCAGATCATTGGAAACCGAAACGCCAAGCCCATGCCATGGAACTTCACCAGCGTAGGCCATTGTTTCAACTTGATGTGCCATAATATAATTCCTTTAATTTTTCAATCTAGATAAGTATTATACTCTGTTTTGAGAGTAAAGTACACACTTTTTTTCAATTAATTTCAATCTTCTTCAATGGTAATTTTATACCTCTGGCCATAGATATCCTCGACTGAGATAGTTTTGGTCGTTGATAAAAGATAACCATCCTCATGGAGGTCATACTTAACAGGACCTACAGATTTGATCGCATTCTTAAAGTCACCTTCTATCCACTGACGGATTGCACTACGGCATATTGCTGCTATGCCATCACAATACTTCATCATACATTCTCCTTTAAAAATAATACGAACGCGTCGACATAATCAA
>MDSY01134915.1_pt1 | contig 24911 bp, 23 predicted proteins | sample 811131 | NCBI WGS metagenome assembly MDSY01 (sample SAMN05326643, study PRJNA326480) | marine metagenome | isolation source: seawater | place: Atlantic Ocean: South West | collected 2010
CAAACTGAACCCAACCCAGCTACTGAACAAAACACGGACATTACTACACAATCAGAACCAGCCACCCTGCAAACTGAACCCAACCCAGCTACTGAACAAAACACGGACATTACTACACAATCAGAACCAGCCACCCTGCAAACTGAACCCGACCTAGCTACTGAACAAAATACGGACGATACTACACAATCAGAACCAGCCACCCTGAAAACTGAACCCGACCCAGCTACTGAACAAAACACAGACGTTACTACACAATCAGAACCAGCCACCCTGCAAACTGAACCCGATCCAGCTATTGAACAAAACACGGACGTTACTACACAATCAGAACCAGCCACCCTGCAAACTGAACCCGATCCAGCTACTGAACAAAACACGGAAGCAAAACAAAATCCAAAATCTAAACCTATATTAAATAGTGAGTTTTTTGACGAAGATAGATTTAGATAAAATAAAAGAATAAGCTATTGACTTTTAAAGTCAAACACCCAATAGTAATAATTATGGATTTAGCTCAAAAAAATGACATTGTAACAATCCACTACACAATTAGATATACTAACGGAACACTCTATGACACCACAGATGGAAAACCCCCTATCACATTTACATTAAACGAATCCAACATTCTTCCCTTTATTCCTAACTTAATAATTGGAATGAAAATTGGTGATATCAAAACAGTAACACTAAAAGCAAAAGATGCCTTTGGTAATAAATCAAAAAATTTAATAAAAACAATCCCACGTGAAAAAATACCAAATCATATAAATCAAAAAATTGGTAATAAAATAGAAATACAACAAGAAAACACCCCCCCTCTAAAAGCAACGATTACAAAAATCACAAACAACCTGCTTACAATTGACGCAAACCCTGATATGTGTGGAAAAGATCTAGTAATCAAAATAGAATTACTTGATATTGAAACTTAAACTACTTGCAATAATATTACTTATTTGCTAAAAATATAAAGCTGTTTTGGAAAATCTTACCTGTTACTATATTTTTCTACAATATTAGTATAAGATTGAAACAAAGGTGTAATTACCTTGTTTAATAAGATGGTATGTTAAAAAATGTCATAATGATGAGGTTAAATAAATGATAATAGATAATTTAGATCAAGTAGCAAATCAAATAGAAAATGAACGAGGTATTCAAAAAGAATTTTTATATGAAGCCTTAGAACAAGCTTTAGCATCAGCATGCCGAAAACACATTGGCGATGGAAGTCAACTAGAATGCAAACTCAATCCCTCTGCGGGAACAATGCAATTTTTTCGAGTTAAAGAAGTTGTCGATGACATTTTTTCAGAAAGCACCGAAATCTTAGTAAAAGACGCTCAAGAAATTGATAAAAAAGCAAAAATTGGAGATGAAGTAAATGTAGAATTTATTCCAACTGACTTTGGAAGAATTGCAGCACAAATTGCAAAACAAGTTATCACACAACGGCTTCGTGAAGCAGAAAGAGACTCTGTATTCACAGAATTTCAAACAAAAATTGGTAAAGTGGTTAATGGTACCGTTCAACAAATTGAAAATAGAGCTTATTTAATTAATTTAGGCCGAACAGAATCCATATTGACATATCATGATCAAATACCAGGAGAAAAATTTGAATTAAATGAAGTAATCCGTGTCTACGTAACAAATGTAGACAGAAATAATAGACGTAACATGGTAGCTATATCACGCTCTCATTCAGGATTATTACGTGCTTTATTTGAATCTGAAATCCCAGAAATCAATGATGGAATTATTGAAGTAATGTCTGTAGCAAGAGAACCAGGTATTCGTGCAAAAGTAGCCGTCAAAACTAACAACCCATCTATCGGCGCTGTAGGAACATGTGTAGGCCAAATGGGAGGACGCATTCAAACCATTATTAAAGAACTAGGTAATGAAAAAATTGATGTTTTAGAATGGAATGATGATATTAAAGTCTTTATTGCTAATTCTCTAAAACCAGCTAATATATCGAACGTAATTATCACTGATATTGAAACAAAACAAGCAACTGTTGTGGTAGCAAAAGATCAACTATCGCTAGCAATTGGAAAAGCAGGCGTAAATGTAAGATTATCTGTTAATCTTACTAGTTGGAAATTAAACGTCATCAGCGAAGAAGAATTTAACCAAAACCAAACATCATTTGTTGATAAACTAAAAGAAAATTCTCCAACAACAGAAACCACTACTAAAAATCCAACACTCTCCAATTCACAACTTGGACAAGCTATTACCAATGACATAAATAAAGAAAAACAAAAACAGTTAGAAGAAACCAAAGAAAAACTCAAAGAAAAACTAAAATCAATTTCAAAACAAGATGAAAACGAAATGAAAGTATCTGTTCTAGCAAAACTCTTAAACGTAAAAACAGCAGAATTAATTAACAAAGCAAAAGAAAAAGGCATAGAAATAAAAAGCAATCGTAGTATACTAACCCCAGAACAAGTAAAAAATATTAAAGAGAAGGTGTTTGTTTGAAGGTTCAAGATATTGCCAAAGAATTAAATATTGATTTAGGCACTTTCCTAAGTTTCTTAAAAGACCAAGGTGTTCGACAAGCAAAACCTTCGACTAAACTAGATCCAGGAACAACAACAAAATTAAAAAAACAATATAAAGCTCTTCAAGAAAAGAAAAACTCTGAAAACATTGAATTACCTAGCAAAACAATATCTTTTAATCAACAATCTATTAAAATATCTGAATTAACAACATTACTAGAGTTTCCTATGGCTCAAATTATGAAAATATTTTTACAAAAAGGATTAATGGTAAATCTAAATTCAGAAATTGACCAAGAAACATTAATTGAAATAGCAAAAGAATTAAATATTACAATAGAAATCGAAGATCAAACCGTAGAAAATGAACTGGGCTTAAAAACCAAAGTAATGGAAATAGAATCAGAATCAATTACAGAGGACAACAAACAAAATCACATTACTCGACCCCCAGTCATCACCATCATGGGTCATGTCGATCATGGAAAAACACTTCTGTTAGATCAAATTAGAAAATCTAACATTACAAGTGTTGAATCAGGAGGAATTACCCAACATATTGGAGCCTACCAAATCAATCACAATAATAATAAATTAACATTTTTAGATACCCCTGGACATGAAGCATTCACCACATTACGTGCTCGTGGTGCTCAAATTACAGATATAGCTATTTTAGTAGTAGCTGCAGATGATGGCGTAAAACCTCAAACTATAGAAGCAATCAATCATGCCCAAGTTGCAGATGTTCCAATCATCGTCGCAATAAACAAAATTGATAAACCCGATATAGACATCGAAAATGTAAAACAACAGTTAAGTCAATATAATTTATTAGCAGAAGATTGGGGTGGAAAAACCATTACAGTACCAGTATCAGCAAAAACAGGCGAAGGACTTGATGCACTTTTAGAAATGATAGAACTAGTTGCTGAAATGCAAGAACTAAAAGCAAACCCAAAAAGCCCCTGTAAAGCCGTTATCATTGAATCTAAACTATCATCACAAAAAGGACCTATTGGCACAATTATTATAAAAGCAGGAACATTAAAAGTAGGAGATTATTTTATAATTGACGAACATTATGGTAAAGTACGTGCAATTTTTAACGACTTCAATGAACAAATAAAACAATTAACCCCCGGTGATCCTGGAGAAATTTTAGGGTTCTCTGATGTCCCAAAACCTGGAGCAATACTTGAATCAAGAAAAACAGAAAAAGAATGCAAAATTCAAATAGAAAAAAGGATAAAAAACAAAGAAACAAATAACAAAAACCAATCTCAAAAAATGTCTGTCTCATTAGAAGCCCTATCATCACAAGCAGAAGAAGGTAATTTACGACAACTAAACCTAATTATAAAAGCAGATGTTCATGGCTCGTTAGAAGCAATTAAAGGATCCATCGAAAAAATTGAATCCAAAGATATTCCAATCAAAATAATTCATTTTTCAACTGGAAACATAACAGAAAATGACGTCTTATTAGCGAAAGCCTCAAACGGTATTATCTTTGGCTTTAATGCAGAACCGTCGATCGAAGCTACAAAATGTGCTCAAAAAGAAAAAGTAACAATCAAAACCTACTCTATTATCTATAATATTTTGGATGATATACAAAATGTTATTCAAGGATTATATAAAACTGAATTTGAAGAAGTTGAACAATCACAAATACAAATTAGAGAAATATTTAAATTTTCAAAAATTGGAAAAATAGCAGGATGCCATATCACAAAAGGAAAAGTAGAACGTAACGACAAAATACGTGTAATCAGAGATGGAAACGAAATCTTTACAGGAGAAATTGAATCCTTAAAACGATTTAAAGAAGACGTTAAAGAAGTAGCAGAAGGATATGAATGTGGTATCGTACTAAAAGGAATGGACGATTTACAAATAGACGATATTCTTATTTCTTTCCAAATAAAAGAAAAGAAATCTTTATAAATGTCACGACAAAAACGAATTTCATCGTTATTAAAAGCTGAAATTTCTAAGTTACTAATCACAAAAATAAATGATGAAAGAATAGGGTTTATAAGTATTACTGATGTCAAAATATCAAATGATCGTGCCCACGCATGGGTATATTATAGTCAAATTGGAAATAATCAAGAAAAAGAACTAACAAAAAAAGGCTTAGCATCTGCTACCAAATTTATTCATGCCGAACTATCTAAAATAATTCGTTACATGAATATCCCAAAAATCCATTTTCGTTTTGATGAAAGCATTGAAAGAGGCACAAATATTATTCAAAAAATAGATGATATTACAAAATGAATAAAATAAACCATTACCAACAATTTAACGCCCATATAACCAATGCTAAACAAATCCTAATATCTGCACACAGATACCCCGACATAGATGCAATTGGTTCTTGTTTAGCATTAGCAGAAGCCATTAATCATGATAATAATACTGTAAAAATTTGGATACCTAAAAACAATACTAAAGATTGGGACTGCTTTCCAAAATCAAATCTAGTAGAAAAAGATTTCCCCCATAATTTTAAATTTGATACATGCATCATTTGTGATTGTTCCAATTTAGAACGGGTTGATCAATTTGAACACATTCAAAACTCACAACATCCATTCACAACCATTAATATTGACCACCACTCAGACAATAATAATTTTGGAGATATAAATATTGTTGAAAACATTTCATCCGTAGGAGAATTACTATTTAACTTATTAAACACAATCAATATTCAAATTTCACAATCAATGGCAACATGCCTATATGCAGCCATTAGTTTTGACACAGGCCGTTTTGCTTATTCAAATGTGACAGAAAAAACACTAGAAGTAGCAGCGAAATTAATAAAAATAGGTGCAAACCCTTATTTAATAACACAAGCTATAGAAGAAAATAAATCAGAAAAAGATTTTCAATTAATTAAAATTGCTATTGATAATTTAGTAGTAAATCATACAGCTAGCTTTGCCTATACAACAATCCCCAAAAAAAGCCCAAAAGGAAGTGTAAAAATTATTGATTTAATAAGACAACTAAAAGACATTGACTTGCTAATAGTTTTTCAAGAACTTCAATCTAAACTTGTCAAAGTAAATTTACGCTCAAAATCACAAGTAAATGTCTCAAAACTAGCTCAGAAATTTGGAGGCGGCGGTCATGACAAAGCAGCTGGTATCTTATTCACAAAAGACCTTGAAACCTGCCAAGCAGAGCTTATTCAATATATTCAATCCCGATAATCTAGAGACTACTTTAAAGCCCTCATATTACTCAAAGGCCAAAACGTAAATAATGCCTTCCCAATAATATCCTTTTCTCTTACAAAGCCCCAAGCCCTGGAATCAAGTGACATAGAACGATTATCTCCTAACATAAAATAAGAACCCTCAGGAACTGTAACAGGACCATGAAAAGCATAATCCCTTTGAACATTAACACCAACTAAAATCATCTCTTTACCATTAATATAAACAACCCCTTGTTTAATCTCAATAATATCATTAGGAAGCCCAACACAACGCTTTACATAATCTTTTCCATCCTGATGAGGCGATCTAAATACAGTAATATCACCACGCTCTGGCTGCGTAAAAAAATAAATAAATTTATTAACAAATAATCTATCATTATACTTTCCATCAACCCCGCCAATTAATGTTGGGATCATAGATCCTGTTGGCACAACAGAAACCTGAATAATATATGTTTTTATCAATAATGCTAAAACAAAAGCAATAATTAAAGTTTCAACTAAATCAACCCCATAATAAAACAACTGATTTTTTAACTTTATCTTTTCCTTTAATTTCTGATAGTTTGAATAATAATGTTTAATATAAGTAATCACTAACTTATTGTAACAAATAAATAATAGAGCGTATATTAGTTTAAACACCTAACAATAAAGACAAACTAAACATGATCAGCAGTAGCGCATAAACAATAAAAACTGCTATACTAATTAACATGATAAACTATTGCATATTTGAAGATGATACGGTGACTAATTTATTTCCAATAACAGAAACCCGACCGCTATATGACTGTTTATTAGGCATGTCAACTATATTTGAAAAATTTTATCAACAATTTAAGAATAACAATATAACATTACACACAAGATCCTACTTAAAACCAATTTTACAAGAATCCTACAAAGAATTTAATATTAACAATATTAATGCAGGAAGCCCCTGCTTATTTTTTAATGGCAGAGTAATCATTACAGAATCATTAACATCAAAAATCAAAAAAATAGACCCTGAACAAAACACACTATTTACTTATAAAGAAAACGTTGTTGTTGCTTATTTAAAAGGCGAACTACTAGATATAGCGATTCATCTATTAAAAGACCTCCCCAACAATTTAACCATTATCAAACAAATTAGATCAAAATGTGTCGTAGTAGAATTAGATGAATGTAATATAATTACAAACTGCTGGGACTTTATTTTCTATAACAAACTATATCTTGAAACTGATTTTAAAAATTCAGAAAAACTAGGAATTATTAAAGGGCACATAAGTCCATTTACAGCAATTTATAATGAAAGTAACGTTTTTATTAATAAAAACGCTTATATAGAAGACTTTGTAATTATCAATGCAAAAAATGGGCCTGTTTACATAGAAAAAAATGTAAAAATCCATGCTCACACTAGACTTGAAGGTCCACTTTTTATTGGAGAAAACACGACAATATTTGGTGGCAGAATTTCACATTCAACTATCGGAGAATCTTGTAAAATAGCTGGCGAAATAACAAATTCGATTATTGAATCCTTTTCTAATAAAGCACACTCTGGTTTTTTAGGACATAGCTATGTCGGTCGCTGGGTTAACTTAGGAGCTGAGACAACAACCTCAAATCTAAAAAATGATTACTCAAACATTTCAATAATAGTAAATAACAAAAAAATCCCAACTAACAGACAATTTTTAGGAACAATCTTTGGAGATCATGTTAAAACAGCTATTGGAACACAGCTAAATAGCGGTTCTATTATAAATTTAGGTTCCATTATTTTTAATCATAACTTTTCTACCAAATATTACCCTCCATTTTCATGGGGAAATGGAACTAAAAAATCCTACTACCAATTAGAAAAGTTTTTTGACTCAATGAAACGTGTCATGCAAAGACGCAATATTGAATTAAGTGAAAATTATAAACAATTATATAGTTTATTACATAAAAACTATACAAAACGGTGAATCATGAAACCCTATTTAACAAACTCCTCACTGATGATAAAACATTCATCAATAAATCAATAAAAACAAAAAATTTAAATTTAAATCTATCAAAAGCAAGAATACCAACACAAACATACATCATGTTTAATTCGTTAACAAAAGAAATAAACTTAATAAAAAAATTCAAATCGTTTTTTTCAAAAAATACCCACAATATTAGTGAAAAAATATCCGTAAATCACCACCAACTCCGATCAAATAAATCTAATTTTTATACTAAAGAAAAAAACCGACTCATTAAATTCATCAATACCATTCATAAAAAAAACATAATAACTGATATTGTACAAATAGGAATAGGCGGATCGTATATAGGTCCAAAAAGTATCCATGAAGCATTAACGTTCCAAACTATAAAAACAACAAATAAAACTAAATTAAATGGCCACTTTATTACAAGTCTCGATCCATTAGAATTTAAAACATATGTTCAACCATTAAACCCTAAAACAACATTATTCATATTGGCATCAAAAAGTGGGCATACACAAGAAATAATAGCAAACCTAAATCTATTAAAAGAATGGTGGAAAACACATCAGCTCCCTTTAAAAACATTACCCAAACATTGTATTTCACTAACAACAAAAGGATCCCCTATAGATAAACCAGAAATTAGTGAAAACAGATTTTATATAGATAAAGCAATTGGAGGAAGATTCTCAACAACAAGTGTAATAGGTTTATGTATTATTGGGCTTTGTTTTGGAGTAAAAACCATAGAAGAATTCTTATCTGGCGCAGCAAATATGGATAAAAACGCAACAAATCCAACATGCGATACCAATCTATCTCTAGCCGCTGCTTGGGAACACATATGGCAACATACAATAAAAAAATCTTCTTCAAGAGCAATCATTCCATATAGTTTTGCATTACAAACATTTCCACTGTTTATCCAACAATTAATATGTGAAAGCAATGGAAAGTCTGTAAATCACCACGCAAATACAATATCCTATAAAACAGCCCCCATAATTGTTACCGGAACAGGAACAAATGCTCAGCATTCATTTTTTCAATTATTACATCAAGGAACAGATATAATCCCCGTAGAATTTATTGGGATAAAAGATAATAATAACTATAATAATCAATCTGAAAATCAAGCACAAAAGTTATTAAATGCTAATATGTATGCACAAATAGAAGCGTTACAAATAGGAAAATCTGCAAAAAACAAACACTATATACTCAAAGGAAAAAAGCCATCATCTCTACTACTATTAAATGACATATCGCCTTATATTATGGGCCAATTAATTGCTTATTATGAAAATAAAACTATTTTTGAAGGACTCATTTGGAATATTAATTCCTTCGATCAACTAGGTGTTGAACTAGGAAAAAAATTAATCCCAAAATTTATCTCACAGTAAGTTAGCGTCACTCTTTTTCAAAAGAAAACATATGCTGAAGTGTAAAAATAATATAATAAAATAAATATTTCCAACGTAAAATACGTTTTGGATCTTGAAAAGTACGATAGATCCACTCACAACCAATAGTATTAATCCATTGTGGTGCTAATTTTTTTGACCCCGCTAAAATATCAAATCCACCACCTACACCGATAGCAATCCCAGCTTGATAATACTGTGATAATGTCTGGATAAAATACTCTTGTTTAGGAAATCCCATACCCACTAAAATAACATCCGGCTTTGCTTTGAGAATCGAATCAATAATACATGGAACATCAAATTCAGAAAAAAAACCGCTAGAACTTCCCACAACATCAATATCAGGATACTGTTTTTTAACATTATATACCGTTTGAGTAACAATATCCTCAGTTGATCCCACAAAATAAAATGACATCCCTTTTTGTTGTAATAACTGAATCATTAAACGAACGCCAGTAATAATATTAACATTCCCCTTACCCAAAACGTTAATAGCCGCTCGAATACCATAACCATCTGCTACAATAGTATCCGCTTTAGTTAACCACTTTTTTATAATCAAATTACGTTCTGCCAAAACAACCATTTCAGAATTTAATGTAACCACATGATGCAAAGATGATTGATCGCGAGCAGCTAACAAGCGCCCAACAAGATCTGAAAGAGTTCCAGAAAAAACATTATACCCAAAAAGCTTAATTTCCATAAAATACCCATTCATTTAATTTAGAAGATTCTACCAATAATTCACGACCTTTAACTATATTACCCCGATAAAAACCAAAATTACTAGTTAGAGATTCTATTGCCTGAATTAACAAATGTTCCTCTTGAAAATCCAAACTCATCAAACATGGTTGTTTTAACAAAGTAGCTAACTGACATACTTTTTCATCATAACCAAGAGCAATAAAAGGAATCCCCTGTAAAATTGCCCAAATACAACTATGATATCTCATTGTAATAACAAAATCATAATGAATAGCTGATAATTGATAAAACTGATCAACAGAAAATTTCTTAATATCATTTTCTAACACCCCCGCATCACACAACAACTGAGTATCAATAGAATCACAAAAACTCAAACCTTGAACTTGAAACGATAAATCTTGTACAGTCTTAATCAAAGAAAAATAAATGTTATCATACTGAGAATCACACACATTAACCCCAACAAAATTTGTTTTAATAGCATCATCACGTAAAAATAAAGGCGCTTTATAGAAAGCTAAATCACTCGTTACTTTAAAACAAGTAGCCGATTTAAAATAAATACTAGCTTCTTTTGAGCGTATCGTTACTTTAGACACAAACCCTAAACACAATCGTAATAATACATTAGCAATCTTTCCATTAATTGGTCCAATACCTTGTGCTAATAAAAAAATTTTTTTATTAAATAACCGACCCAAAACAATTAAACATAAATAATAAAACAAACTAACATTTGATGTTTTATTTTGTAACAAACCACCTCCACCAAAAACAATAGCATCTACACAAAAAATAGTTTTAATAACTAAAAAAAAATTCCAACGATCAATCATATTTAAATGATCATTATCTTGATTCGCCAAAATCCAAATAACTGGAGAAAAAAATTTTTGATTAAGGATAACCTGTGTTTTTTCTAAACAAATATCATCCCCCACATTACCAAATCCATAATATCCTACTAATAATATTTTCATTACTAAAGCATAACTTGACCATCATAAACATGTTTAGCGGGCCCTGTTTTAATAACATGATTATCGGACTCCTGCCACTCAACCAACAAATTTCCTCCGGGCTGTTCAATCGTGACTTTACGATCAAATTTAGAAGAAAAAACACCAGCAATAGTAGCCGCACACGCCCCCGTACCACACGCCAACGTTTTTCCTACACCTCGCTCCCAAACAACCATTTTCCCATAATCTTTTCTAAGACTATCAACAAGCTCAATATTAATTCCATTCTTAAATAAAGGATTAGCAAAAACTGTTTCAGCAATAACATCTAAAGACTGATGATTATGAGAATCTAAAAAAATAACTAAGTGAGGATTACCCATCGAAACAATATAACCATCATAAGTAACGTCTTGAACCAAAATTGGAACAGTATGCACAATCGAATTATTTGGCATCAAACAATTATCTACTTGAGGAACCCCCATATCAATTTCAACAGCAACAACATCACCCTCTTTAATAATCAAAGCAGGCACCATTTTCCCCGCATCTGTTTCAACCGAAAAAACATCGGTTTCAACAAGCTTATGTTCATAACAAAATGCAGCAAAACATCGTAACCCATTTCCACACATTTCAGGACAAGATCCATCACTATTAAAAATTTTCATTGATATATCACACAAGTCTGATTGTGTAACAATAATGACACCATCTGCTCCAATACCAAAATGCCTATCACATAACTGCATACTAATAGATTGAATATGAGCCATATCAATACGCTGATTAATTCCATCAAAAACTATAAAATCATTACCTAACCCATGATATTTGCCAAAGGAATATGTTTGTTTCATTATTCAATCACCGCTCCTAACGATCTTAATTTCCCCATCAAATTATAATAACCTCTATTAAGATGATGAAGACCATGAACAGTTGTTTGCCCTTCTGCAATCAAACCTGCCAAAACAAGCGCTGCCCCAGCTCTTAAATCTGTAATCTTAACATCAGCAGCAGATAAACGACCTCCGGTAACCGTTGCAAATTGTCCATCAATATGAATAGTAGCCCCCATACGAACTAACTCATGAACATGCATAAACCGATTCTCAAAAATGGTTTCTTTAATAACACTTTTACCCGTTGCTACTGTTAATAATGTCATCATTTGCGCTTGCATATCAGTAGGAAATCCAGGATGAGGCTCAGTAATAATATCAACTGGACGAATATCCCCATTAGCCGAACATTTAACATTATTATTATCATAAGAAACATGCAAGCCTGCCTCACATAACATATCCGTAATAGATGATAAATAATCAGCATTAACATTTTTTATCTCAACAGAACCTCCGGTAATTCCAGCCGCAATTAACAATGTCCCAATTTCAATCCTATCAGGAATAACAAAATAATCGTTAACACCTGATAATGTTTGAACGCCTTGAATATGAATCGTAGAAGATCCAACCCCCTCAATAATAGCCCCTCCTTGAATAAGAAAATTAGCTAAATCAACAATTTCAGGCTCTCTAGCAGCATTTGTAATCATCGTTTCACCATCTGCTAAACAAGCTGCCATCATAATATTTTCAGTAGCACCAACAGAAGGAAAAGGCAAATCTACTTGATCCCCTTTTAAATTTAAAGCTGAAAACTCTACAAAACCATGCTCAAAATTAATATCAACCCCTAATTTTTTAAACCCTTGAATATGAATATCAACAGGTCTCAACCCAATAGAGCATCCCCCAGGAAGAGGCACTTTAGCAAACCCTGTTTTAGCTAATAGAGGCCCTGCTACAAAAAATGAAGCTCTCATTGCAGTTACTAATTCATAAGGAGCAATATGTCTAATTTTTTTTTCATTTAATACATGAATCGATTCATCAGAACGATATTCTGTACGAATATTAAGAGAGCTAAGCATTCTGACCATTGAATTAATATCCCCTATTGGCGGAATATTTAATAACGTTGTTTCACCATCAAACATAATCGTAGATGCTAAAATTGGTAATACAGCATTTTTCGCCCCCGAAACTTCAATTACACCTTCAAGTTTATTCCCGCCAGTAATTTTAGCACTAACTTTTTCCATACTATGAAACCAAAGCTATTAAAATTTTATTAAGTTCTTCCATAAAATAATCAAGCGACTGATTATTGGTAATAACTAAATCACAAAATTTATAACATCCCTCAACATTTTGTCCCTGATTAACCCCTGTTAATTCATTATTATCTTGCTCCACAAAAGTTTCTAAATCAACAAAGTCAGTACCATGTTGTCGTTGTAAAATCCGATTAAAACGAGCATTTTGAGCTGAACGAATCCCAACTAAAAAAACACCTTTCTGCTTTAAATAATTAGCCTCATCAGGATGACGAATGCTATCAAAAACAACATGATCAAACTGATTATCAACAACATTTTCATATGTTTTTTCAGCAAAATAAGTTAATCCATGTTGCCGTTTTAATTCATTAGAATACTTCGTTAATGTATCCCGATCATCCGACAAATTATTATCCTGCACATAAACTCGAATAATATCGGATAAAGAAACAACATGATACCCTTTTTCTTTAAAAAATGAACATGCTGTAGACTTACCTGATCCAATAGGCCCGATAAAACCAACATAATGCGATTGCTTGTCTACATTCATAAGGTTAATAGTATAATAGATGTTAATAAATATGCCAAAGCTACTTTCGATACGTCTGAACAATAGTGTTCGCGACTTTTTGCCCCTTAGAAATATTTTTTTGAACAGCATCAAACGAAGCCATTTTCGATAATGTTGTAGAATCCTGATTAAGATGTAGGGTTTGCGTAGGAAATGCAAATTCAACATTCAACTTTTGAGCTAAACGAATAATATCAAGCATTAATTGTTCTCTAACCAATAACTCTGCTTCCCAAGTTGGTGTTTCAAAAAAAACATACAACAAAATATCTAAACTACTAGCAGAAAACTCATTTAATCTAACAATATAATTATCCTTTCTAGTATTAGTATGCAAAGCAATTAACTCTCGAATACCTGCTGTAAAAGCTTCAAGACTTTCAACAGATGTGTCATAAGTAACCGACAACATCGTTTTAAAACGACGATAATGCCGTTCTCCTAAATTATCAACAGAAGCAGTTAACAAAACTGAATTAGGCACACTAACCAAGGAATTATAAAAGGTTCTAATACGAGTGCTACGAAACCCTAAATGTTCAACCGTCCCCTCAACATCATTAATCTTAACCCAATCTCCAATTGAAAAAGGCCGATCTGTAACAACCGTTAATGACCCAAAAATATTGGCAATCGTATCCTTTGCGGCCATTGCAATAGCAATTCCACCAATACCTAAGCCTGTTAACAAACTTGCAAGTGGCAAATTTAAAATTTCAGCAATTGAAATCAAACCAACAACAAGTAACAACACCTTAATTGTTTTACTCATCAACGGAGCTAATAAATCATCAAATGTAAGCGCTGTTTTTTTAGATTTTTCAACCAAAAACACTTCAACATAACTTGTTAATCGCAAACCAAGCCAAATAAAAGCAACATAAGTCAACACCTGAGCGAGGGTTAAACAAAAACTTAAAACAGACTCAGAAAAATCAAAAAATGTAAACGAAGCAGATACACTCCAAATAAAAACCAACCCCTGAATAGGAAACCTTAAGTGCGGTAATCGTTTATTCGATAATAAAAAAAATAAATCTAATTGATTTTTTTTATAGACTAACCTAATACCATGCATCATCATATAAGACATAATCTGAGCAACAATACCCCCAAAAAAAACAACAAAAACAGAAAAAACAACGGCAAGCATAGTGCCTGATAGTGTCACTCCAATAAAGTCAGTAATCAATGTATTCATATCATTCTCTTTAGCTATTATGACATAAAATTACAGAGTTATCATGATTTAGAATACGACAAAATTAGTTAAATAACATAAAAACAATAATTTACGACATACAATAAATTAGTTACAATTTTGCAACTAGAAAAAAGTTTATTAGAATAAACTATAGAGAAGGAATAAAAATGTCAAAAAAAATAGTTGTCCAAAAATTTGGGGGAACGTCAGTTGGTTCTCCAGAAAAAATTAAAGCTGTTGCAAACAGAACATCAAAAATACTTGCAAACAACAAATCCCTCGTAATCGTTGTATCCGCAATGGGAAATACAACCAACCAACTTGTAAAACTAGCAAAAGAAATTACAACTAATCCCAGTCCAAGAGAATACGATGCACTTGTTTCAACCGGAGAAAATGTTTCGGCATCTTTACTAGCCATGTCATTTCAATCATTAGGCATTAACGCAATATCCTTAACAGGCGCTCAAGCTGGTATACAAACTCAAGATTTACATTCAAAAGCAAAAATATTAACCATAAAAACAAAGCGTATCGAAAAAGAACTCAATGATAATAAAGTTGTGATTATAACAGGCTTTCAAGGAATCAATCCAAATGCCGACATCACCACCATTGGTCGAGGAGGATCAGATACATCTGCTGTCGCACTAGCTGCTGCATTAAAATGCGAAGAATGTGAAATTTATACCGATGTAGATGGTGTCTATACAACCGACCCAAGAAAAATAAAAAACGCACAAAAATTAAAAGAAGTATCCTATGAAGAAATGTTAGAAATGGCTTCTTTAGGAGCCACAGTATTACATCCAAGAGCCGTAGAATGTGCCAAAGAAAATAATATAATTTTACATGTTCGCTCATCATTTGAATTAACAGAAGGAACAAGAGTCAAGGAGGCAAATAAGTTGGAAATCAACAAACCCGTAACCGGAGTAGCAATAAAAAATAATGAAGCCATCATTTCTATGATTGGAGTACCAAACACCCCTGGTATTGCAGGTGATATTTTTAGTGAATTAGCTGAAAATGGAATTAATGTAGATATGATTATTCAAAATGTTTTAGAAAAAACCGATAGTAATAATATTTCATTTTCTATAGCCGAAGAAGATCTAAATCAAACCAAAAAAATAACAGAATCTATTGCCAAAAAATTAAATTGCAAACTATTAACCGATACATCTATTGCTAAAATTTCATGCGTAGGAATCGGAATGATATCAAAACCAGGAACCGCATCTAAAATGTTTTCAGCATTAGGAAGTAAAAACATAAATATCTTAAGAATTACAACATCTGAAATAAAAATTTCATGCGCCATCGAACAAAAAGATGCTCAAAAAGCCTTAGAAATATTACACAAAGAATTTGATCTAGATTAATGCTTATCATCAACTACATAATCTTATTTTTACTTGCCTCATTACCAATAAAAATTATTATTAACTGGTTGTTTCCACATAATAAACCTAACAAAACACCTACTGTCACCGCAGGAAACAGCATCACCTTATTTGGAATCACACAACTTCTCTATTTTATTATAGGGTATGGAGGATCATTATTAGCTCAACAACTATTTTTTTATGAAGATCCTATATTCAATTATCTTGCAATAGGAACCATAATTTTAGGTTATTTTTGGTCATGTTTTTATAAATTAAAACCTGCTGGAAATTTAATCCCTTTTATCCTTGGCATATTAACATTTTTTAACATCCATTATCTGTGGTTTTTTTCACTAATTGCCCTCTTATTAATAGTCCTTATTAACCATATTACTATGGGGCTATTTACAACACTGTTACTATCATATTGTGGCTTATTGATTTTTGATATCGATGAACAATTTATCATTATCAACACTGTGATTACCATCTTATTTATCCTAAGAAAAAACAATGCAATCATCGATTTTTTCTCTTCAAATCCATCAACACTAATACAGCAATTTCAAAACCGTAAAAATCATTAATAAAAGCTCCCCACAAAATTAAAAAACAATGCTTATTGAACCTTTTGATAAGAATGCTATAATAGCATAACTATTTACTAATAGAGTTCACAAATAATTAGGATTTAATAATGATGAATTTACTTGAAAAAATTTTTAAACAACTACGATGTGATCTAGGGATAGACCTCGGAACAGCAAATACTCTAGTATTTGCCCAAGATGATGGTGTCATCATCCAAGAACCATCTGTCGTTGCATTAGATAAACAAAAAAACTTAGTACTTGCTGTTGGAAATGAAGCAAAACGAATGATCGGCCGAACACCTGGAAACGTTATTGCTGTCAGACCCTTAAGAGATGGTGTTATTGCTGATTTTGATATTACAGAAACAATGCTTAAATATTTTATCAAAAAAGCACTCCCAAAAAATAGATGGCTAAAACCTCGAATCATAGTAGGTGTACCATCAGGTATTACAGGAGTAGAAAAACGAGCTGTATTAGATGCAACCTATCATGCTGGTGCAAAAGAAGCCTATTTAATTGAAGAACCTATGGCCGCTGCTATTGGAGCAGCCTTACCGGTATCAGATCCCGCAGGATCCATGATTGTAGATATTGGTGGTGGAACAACAGAAGTAGCTGTTATTTCATTAGGAGGAATTGTATTTTCAAAATCAATTCGTGTTGCTGGAGATGAAATGGACGAAGCTATCATATCTCATTGTCGTGATAATTATCGATTATTAATTGGAGAACGAACAGCTGAAGAAATCAAAATGAAATTAGGATCAGCATTTGATATTGGTGAAGAAAAAACATTAGATGTTAGAGGAAGAGATTTAGTGTCAGGGTTACCAAAAACATTTACATTAACCCGCTCCGAAATAAGAGAAGCTTTAAAAGATACCATTCGTATTATTTTAGATGGTATACGTACAACCCTAGAAAAAACACCTCCAGAATTATCATCTGATATTATGGACCGAGGAATTACGTTAGCTGGCGGAGGCGCATTACTGCTAGGTCTAGATAAACATATTGAAGCAGAAACACAAATTAGCGTATCCATTGCACCAAACCCACTCGAATGTGTAGCAATAGGAACAGGAAGAGCATTAGAAGAGATTGAAGTTCTCAAAAAAGTACTTATTTCAGAATAATTGCAATCCCTATATCCAGACTTAAAACAATTATTAAAAGATAATAACTTAGCATCTACTAGTTTTCTTGATCAATTTTCATTTACACATAATAGCAACCTATTTGAACTATTAATCCACCATCACATTTTTTCTGAGAAAACATTACATAATCTTTTTAAAACAAAACTAAAAATCAAAACAAGCTCACTAGAATTATTAAATATAGATCCATCATTAACACCAGTACCCCCCACAAAATCATACATCCCTCTCTACGAAACGCCTAATCAGTTAGCAATAGCACTAAGCAACCCTTACCTACAAAGTAAAATTAAAACAACCAAACAAATACGGCCTACCCTAATCCCGAATCATGATCTAATAACTTATTATAGCAAAACTAAAAACCAATTTTCCCCAGAATTGCTCATTGAAACAGCAATAAACCAAAATGCATCGGATATACATTGTTATGAACAAGAAAACCATTCTGCTATTATATTTTTTAGAATTAACGGCCAATTACAATCATTTACTCAAATAAATTACAAACACTACAATCAACTAAAACAACATCTAAAATTAGATGCACACTTAGATCTTAGTATCTATCAAAAACCACAAGAAGGGCATATTAAATGGAAAATTAACACCAAAGCTATCGATACAAGAATATCAATTATCCCAACCATTTATGGAGAAGACATTGCCTGTCGTTTATTTAATCAAACAAATACTTATGAAACATTCAACGATCTTGGAATAACAACTCAAAATCAAATCATATGCAAACAACTATGTAAGCATAGTAATGGACTTATCCTAGTAACAGGACCCACAGGATCTGGAAAAACAACAACGCTTTATACCATGCTACGCTATTTACAAACACAAAAAAAACAAAATATTATCACATTAGAAGACCCCATCGAAAAAGAACTATACGGAATCAGGCAAACTAATATTAAACCCGAAAAAAACTTTAATTTTGCATCTGGACTTAAAGCTATCTTAAGACAAGATCCTGACATCATCATGATAGGAGAAATACGAGATGCAGAAACAGCAAATATTGCTTTAGAAGCTGCCTATACAGGTCATTTAGTATTATCCTCACTACATACCCATAATATTAAATCAACATTATTACGACTCAAACAATTTAAATGTGACGAATTTTTAACAAACTATGCCTTGCGTGGCATTATCTCTCAAAAGCTCATTAATCCCACCAACAACTACCAAACAACACGCTATTTAGATCAAGAAATTTTGTTAATTTCAAAACCACTAACAACACCCTTATCCCTAACAAACGACTTTAATACAATAGGAAAATACATACAATTTAAACATTCCTAACCATACCAAAACATCAACACTAAAAACAAACATTAACCAGAAACAACTACTCAAAAAATTAAATTAAAAAATACAACTGATAACACTTTCTATAAAATAGAAAAACTACTAAAAATAAACCATAGTGAAAACAACAAAACTACTATAGGATTTAAATCATGCCAGAATCTATTTTACAAAATATCTTTGGATACACTACCTTTCGACCCTTACAACGCGATATTATCAACCATACACTAGATCACAAACATAGCATTGTATTAATGCCAACAGGCGGAGGAAAATCATTATGTTATCAAATACCAGCCTTAACAAACAAAGGATGTAGTATTGTAATTTCTCCATTAATTAGTCTCATGCAAGACCAGGTATTAAACTTACAACAACTGGGTATCAACGCTAAGGTATTCAATTCGTCACAATCGCAACAAGAACGATATAACGTTATGAAACAATTTTACGAAGAACAATTATCCCTACTCTATGTCTCTCCCGAACAATTATTAATGGATGGATTTTTAGAATCTCTTTCACAAATAAAAATAAATTTATTTGCCATTGATGAAGCTCATTGTATTTCAGAATGGGGTCATGACTTTCGTCCTAGCTATCGTGAACTCAAACAAATAAAAGCAATTTTTCCTGAAACACCCATTATGGCCTTAACAGCAACAGCAACTCAAAAAGTACTGCATGATATAAAACAACAATTAAATATCCCCGAAGCAACATGTTTTCAAGGAAGCTTTGATCGCCCTAACTTATTTTATGAAATTAGACCCAAACAAGACACCTATAAACAAATACTAAATGAAATTAAACAACGCCCCAATCAATCTGGCATCATTTATTGCCAATCCCGTAAAACCGTTGACTCTGTAACAAAAAAACTAACCAAAGACGGCATAAACGCTAAAGCCTATCACGCAGGATTATCAACACAAACTAGAGAGCAAAATCAAAATGAATTTAAACATGACCAAACAACCATTATTGTTGCAACCATAGCCTTTGGCATGGGGATCGACAAACCTGATATTCGCTTTGTTATTCATTATGATCTACCAAAAACCATCGAAAACTATTATCAAGAAACAGGACGTGCTGGTAGAGATGGGTTAAATAGTCAATGTATTTTATTTTATTCATATGGAGATACTCAAAAATATGAATCATTTATTAAACAACTATCTAATAAAAATGAACAAAAAAATGCATTTACTAAATTACAACAAATGACTAATTTTGCCTTTAAACCACTCTGCCGACGAAAACAATTATTAACCTATTTTGATGAAAAAACATCATTTACAAACTGTAACGCTTGTGACGTATGTGTAAACCCTCCTGAACAATGGGACGCATCTATTATTAGTCAAAAAATTTTATCTTGTATTTATCGTGTTCAAGAACGATTTGGCGCCATGATGATTACAGATATTCTAAAAGGAAACAAAAACCCACGTATTCAACAATGGAATCTAGATAAATTAAGCGTTTACAATATCGAACAAGACTTATCCAATAGCCAAATCAGAGATGTAATTCATTATTTAACCTTTATAGAAGCTATCAAAATAAAAGGGGATACATACCCAACATTAACATTAACAGAAAAAGCACGCCCCATTCTTAAAGGCCATCAAACAATTCATGTCCCAATCTATCATTATCAAAAAACAAAAAAGAAAAAACAAAAAGCAGATTTATCGAATACTAACCCAACATTATTTGAAGCATTACGACAAACCCGAATTCAGTTAGCCAAAGAAAAACAAGTACCTCCATTTATGATTTTTAGTGATAAAACATTACTGGATATGTCAAACAAAAAACCCCAAAACTATGATGACTTTCTTGAGATTCACGGAGTAGGAATAAAAAAAGCAGATTCCTTTGCTACCAAATTTTTAAAAACAATCCAAACAAATAGCGAATAGTATGCCTAAGAAAACCAATACCTTTAGCAGGCTTTATTAATCTGCTAAGATAAATCTATGGAGTTACCAATATCAACAGATTCCTTATTATTTAACGATATATTTTTACGTAGTATCTTACTAATTCCATTAAGCTTAGCAATCTATGTTTTAATTACTCTATATAAACAACATAAAAATAAATTTAAGTATGTTAGCCTTGTTAAACAAGACAACACTAATAACAAGACGCCAATCGCTGAGTCAAACGACCAATCATAAGCTCACATTCTTTAATTAAACGCTTCTCAATATGATCAGGATGCGATAATTGTAACAATCTATTTAAATGACGCCGATACCCTGACAAACGTTGCTCCAGCTGCCGAATTAACTTCTTAACCGTCATATGCAAATCATATAACTCTGCATAAACATCACGATGCTCCGGAAAAACCTCACTCGCTTCAATAATAACATCCTCTAAATCACGAGATACACCATCTAAACCTGTTTCATGCAACGATAACAACAAATCAGCATTTTGATTATAAGACTCAGAAACCTGCTGATATAAAACATCAACACTATGAACCATCTCACCTAATACATCCGAATAACCTATTGTTTCAAACAAACCTTCTTGCTGATGCTGTAATGCTAACTGAAACTGCTTCATCCCTTCTAACCGAATAGATAAATCATGAGGATCTACAACAGAACCATTAGGTGTATCCTTTTCCTTAAGATAATAAGCTAAAGACTCTAATGATTGATGCAACGGCAACGTTTCAGAAACCATATCATCAAATAGATCAAGCAAATCATCCGTCTTAGAAGTAAGAGACTGAATTAAATCCGTTATCTTTTTATCATAAAAAACAACGTCTTGATCCTTACTTTTATCAGTAGCTTTGCCAAAAGAATCTAACCTTACAATAACAAAACTATCCACAACTTCTCGCGTAATAGGATGTACCGTATCCATAGCAAGAATTTGCTCTGCCGCTAACACACTAAAACAATGATACTTTTGTGGATACTCAAATAAATCCTTAACAGAAGCAACTTGATTAGAATCATATAAAATAGCCATATCTGTTCCTTGCGGGCACTCTGTAAATAAAACTGGACATTCCATATACATAGCTTGCTGCTGATCAATCTGAAACATCGAATCAACAATAAACGAACGTATTTCAGATAAATTAACCGAACCATCTTGATTTAATGATATAGCATGACCTGAATAAGAAACGGGCTGCACTAAATGAGGATTTAAATCTAAAAAATTAATAACTTGTTGATCTTCTTCATGCACAATAGGCGTTGATGAATCTGATAAAACCGTAAAACATTCATTAGTAACATCAACAACCTCATTATCAAGCATATGACGTTGAGGAACCATTTCTGAATATTGCTGAATCAAATACAAAGCTCCCTTTAAAGACAGCAATAAATCTTGCAAAGAATCATTACCAATATCATGAATCTGTTGATAACATTCTTTAATCGCACCAAACAAAACCAATTCATCATTCGTATAGCGCTTAATATGATTAGACCGATCTAAGGGATGCCTCAATAACAACATCCAGCCAAAATCTTCAGAAAAATAATCAAATATATGTAATTGAATACATAATTGGTCATACAAAGCTTCAACCGCAATACTAGACTCAAATGTACGTGAACTTTGTGCAAAGCATCGTAATCGTTGTGCAAACGCTTGGATAAATGTTTTCGCTTGCGTAAAATCTTGTGTAACAACATGCTGTTGCTTATTAAACTGTGACATATCATTCATAATAGGTTCAATAGGATAATTCATACCACTTCTCCCTTATTAATGTTGATACACATGTGCTTGCTTAGCCGATACATCATCTAAAGCACGTTGAAAGTACGTATTAATAATTGTCATTTGATCCAAACTATGAATAACCCCATCTTGTTTTAAAACACCGATCTTTAAATCTAACGAAAACTCTTGTTTTGTATACTCTGATTGTAATAATAGATTCAATTCCTTTTCAGAAACCATCAACGTATACGTTTGATCCTTTAAAAATCCTTGATTCGTAATAACGACAGATTGAACACCTGGATTTACCCACAAAAGCACGCAATCACGTAATTGTTTTAAATCATATAAAACAGATTTAAATTCACGAACACCTTTTTTAACCGCCGCTAAATAATTTGACATAATAATCTCCTGAAATAATTTAAGACTTAACTCATCAAATAATCGGATCTATAGCGTCAGAAAACTAACAAATATAAATTTATAACCATATAATGAGTAACATTATGGAGATGCCACGAATTACTAAACAAAAAACATCGAAGTTTATTAATATATTAAATAATATGTTAAATAAAAAATGATACTAACCCAAAAAAAATGGGTACTACTATACTAAGAGCATAACTATGACAAAACGAAACAAACACCATCACAACGCATTAAAAACCATGTTACATGGATTAATGACCCGTTACAAAGAACGTGTAAGTGACGTTGAAACCATTATCAAAGCTATGATTCAACATAATTTAATTAATAATGAACATGATATCATCAATGATCATATTGCTTTTCGTACCTTTGGCCTACCTAATTTAGGTATCCAATCTTTAGAAAAAATAATGTTAGCCTATGGTTACACAAAAAAAGATTTTTATCGCTTTGAAACAAAAAAATTAACAGCCTACTGGTATTCTCCCCCAAAAGATATAGCTAACTTACCTCGATTATTCATTAGTCAATGCGAAGTAAACCAGCTATCAACAAAAACACAAGATATTATCAAACATTACACAAAACATATTACAAAAGATCCAGTGGATAAATTAAATTTTGAAAATGGAAACGAAATTGATAACTTTTTACATACCCCACTATGGGAAACACCAACATGGGAAGACTACGAATATGTCTTAAACGAAAGTGAATATGCAGCATGGGTATTATACAACCGTTACTACCTAAATCACTTTACCATTACCATTCAAACCTTAAAAAAAGGATATAACACCATTGAATTATTTAACCATTTTTTAGAGTCAATTGGTATAAAACTAAATGCATCAGGAGGAAAAATAAAATGTAGCAAAGATAAAAAATTAATTCAAAGTTCAACTGTTGCTAAAACAATTACTACCAAATTTCCTCATAAAAATGGACAAGAACAGTATCACGATATTGCCGGAAGTTACGTTGAATTTGCCGAACGAATTAATAATCGAGACGGTTTTGAAGTAAGCAATGCCGATAAAATTTTCGAAAGCACCTTTACAAGTGAAATAAACAAATAAACTGACACTATACACGCTCATCATAAAAAGCTACCTTTTTTACTTAATATTTTTTAAAATAAATTAAAATTTTTTGTATCTAAAACCCAATAACTAGCTACAAACAAGCAAAATGAAGCAATTTATATAAAAAAACCCGTAGGAGGCATTAAAATAACTAGACTATATCCAAAAGGGCATACATCAACAAGAAAAGTGGCACCCGCTGATAATATTAAAGCTGATAATATTAAAGAAGAAGCCACTAAGAAAAAAAGAACTTATGAAAATGAATTGAAATATTTAAAATTTCAACATGTAATGTTAGAAATTCAAAATGATAGTACGATATCTTTTTCTTCATATTATCGTGAAGAACTCAATGCAATACGAAAGTGTTTTACTAACCATCTTCAAAAAAATTGCGACTTAATAATTCAAGAGGACAATCATCTAAAC